>Ga0075365_10000006_pt1 | contig 123233 bp, 141 predicted proteins | sample EndMetdeltDD1765_FD_71387 | JGI IMG/M metagenome (GOLD analysis project Ga0075365, IMG submission 71387) | Populus endosphere microbial communities from Tennessee, USA - Endosphere MetaG P. deltoides DD176-5 | ecosystem: Host-associated > Plants > Roots > Endosphere | place: USA: Tennessee... | reverse complement strand
AATATCTCGGTGCGGCGGATATCGTGGTGACACGCGCTGGCGCAACCACTATTTTGGAGCTTGCGGCGCTAGCGAGGCCTGCGATTTTAGTTCCTAGCCCCTATCTAACTGGTGGCCATCAATTAAAAAATGCCGCGGTATATGCCGAGAACGGTGCTGTTGAAGTAATTAACGAAGTGGAACTAGTAGCTAATCCACAGCTTCTTGTTGATACTCTTACAACACTTTTGGCCAATCCCGCTCGGTTGCAAAAGATGGGCAAAGCGTTTCATGGCTATGCCAAGCCTCATGCTGCCGAAGATATGGCAGATATAATTTTCAAGGTGCTAAAGTCGGTAGCAAAAGGGCAGGGGAAGGAATAGGTATATAACGGTGGGGCTTTTCTCAAAAAAACAGCCAAAACTGTTGCCTGGGCGTCGAACTTCAGCGCCTGAAAGAAGGGACGATCCTCAAGCTTTGGCCGAGCTTGAGCAGCGGTATAATTTTCGCCGTAACCGGACCCTCACTGGAAGTCGCTCTTCAGAGGTCGCCAGTGCTAGCGAAACTAATGCGCAGTTTAAATCTCCGCGGGTACAAGCCCACGAACTACGAAAAAAACGTCGCCGGCTTGGATCTTTGCTATTTGCGGTGCTCTTTGTTGCTATGGGGTTTTGTGTATTAGTGTACGAATTTACTGCAAATGTTGTTGTCCGTGCACCCGGTACAAACGTTACGCTTGATAAAAGTTACGAAAACGCAGTGCAGTCCTACTTGGCAGTTCGACCGATTGAACGTTTCCGTTTTTTGATGAACCAAGTTACATTGAATGAATTTATAAAGCAGAAGCTTCCGGAGGTGTCTTCTATTCGTTTAGGAGGAAGTACAGGTTTGGGCGGATCCGATTTTACCCTTACGATGCGCGAACCGCTTGCGGGGTGGTCTATCCAGGGTAGCCAGCAGTATGTCGATTCTTCTGGTGCAGCCTTCTCTCGTAATTATTATCCCATTCCGGCTGTTCAGATCGTGGATAACAGTGGTGTCCAGGCGGCAGGCGGACAGGCCATTGCTAGTAATCGTTTCTTAAGTTTTGTTGGGCGCACAGTGGGTTTGGCTGAGGATCAGGGCTATAAGGTTACTCAAGTAGCTATTCCTGCTGGAACGACACGCGAAGTAGAACTGAATATTGATGGCTTGGCGTATCCCATTAAGCTTTCTATAGATCGAGGAGTGGGCGAGCAGGTTGAGGATATGGTACGAGCTCTCCGTTGGTTCCAGCAGAAGAATCAGTCTCCTCAGTATATAGATGTTCGGGTAAGTGGCAAAGCCTTTTATCGATAGGTAAAAGCCACTCCTCTCTCCTTTTGAAGCAGTGTTCTATTTTTGTTCTTATTGAGTATAATTGGCAGAAAACATATAGTTATATCAAATAAATAAAAAAGCAAACGAAATCTAAAAAGAGAAGGGGAAGGCGACAAAATAGGGGAAGTAACTATATAATTTAATACTTAGGCAAAAAGTCAAAATATATATGAAAATATAGAACGTGAAAAATGCAAACTCTATTGTGCTATTGTGGATAAGTACGAAACGGACGAGCGCAGCTGCAGGCCAAGGATAATGGCAAGAGTCCGCATAGTATGGGTAAAGCCAGCCAGCCGGCCGTGTGACGATTAGCAATTATAGCCGTAAAATAAGCTGGTGCTACTACAATGCCCTACTAGAAGACGAGTATTCATGCCTTCGCAGCCATAATTACTAATGTCGTAAAAGATATATTGTGCGACGTATAATCACTATGTACTTATTTACACAAAATAAATATTGCAACCTGAATTCTTGCCGCTGCTGCTTTTCTTCTTCCCCTACTTCCTTCTTGCAATGCTGTGAGTACCTATTTGCTATAATGTGGATTTATCCCGATCAGCTGATCCGATTTAAGTCCTTTTGGCATATTTTTTGCCCAGTACGCATATTTGCTAACAGGGGTCACTATCTGTTAATAACACATTATGAGTAAAAATGTTCTAGTTTTGTTCTACTTGTATGTAAAGTTACGCGCCTTTGCTACGGAGCTGAAGATATCTTGAATCACTTGAACAGAAGTGATATAACTGTAATGTTCTTCGGCAATAACCTTACTAAAGGAGGAACGGTGTGCCACGACGTCACCTATTGGCGTTTCCAGGGTGAGTGCGGGCCGGTATTGCGTCTTTTGGCGCGGGCTCCTGGGGACGGGCTTTTCGAGGCTGATTTGGTGAGCGATCTACAGACAGGCGTCAAGATTGTATACGACTCCTGCATGCAGCTGGTTGAGGCCAACTACCTAAAGCTGGACCACAGGCCGGTTGAGGGTATGGATCGTGCTCAGCGCTGCTATCGGGTAACGTCTAAGGGTATCGAGCTGGCCGGCCTGCTTGACACATGAGCCCTTGATTGCCGTCTTCCGTCGCTTTCTTTCAGGCGCATGGTGGAATATCCACCCGCCAGGAAGAAGGGGGCGGATATTTCATTTGGAGGATTTAGCGAAGGCGGATTTCTGTTTCGTGGCCGTCGTTTTTTGGAAGCTCTTTAGCTTGAGCGGGAGGCGGTGTTTGAGTCGTGTTTGGTGGTGGAACAACGGGTGGCAGAGTCCCCTCGCCTCCTTCACCTGATGGCTTTTTACGCTTGCGTCGACGGCGCTTCTTTTTTGCAGTTCCATCTTCCCCTACGGGTGCAGCTGGGGTACTTCCTTGAGGTGCGGGTGCTGATTGGGCCTGAGGCTGGGGCTCAGTTGGGAGGGCGGCTAATTTAATCGCCTCCCCTGCCGGAGTAGGGCTCTTTGGGGCGTCGGGAGTGATAACATTGGTGTGTGCGTTGATCGGCCACGCTTTAGGCGCGGGCGCCGGAACAGGGGCAGCTGTCTTTTTGGCTGGCTGAATAAGCTCGCTGATTTCTTCTTCTACCTCTTGTCGGTTACGACTGTAGTGGTCACGAGTATACTCGATTATGCGGCCAGTATTGTCGGTTTGGGGCGGTGGCAGGTTAAGTGTACGGGCACTAAAAGCCGGTGCCTTTTCTCCATTAATAACCATGTTGATGACAAAATTACGGTTGTGCATTTGCAGAAGGTCGTTGGGCTCAAATTGTGGCTCAAACTGTTTAGCGAGGATTGGCGAATCGTCGGCCGAAACACGGAAGGATATCATGGTTCCCACGTTTCCAAAGACGGCATCGCGCACGGTTTCGTTCATCTGAGAAATGTACTGGTTGGCGACAGTAAGGTTTAAGCCGTACTTTCGTGCCTCGGAGAGGATTGTCGCAAACGAATCGGTAGCGAAGTTCTGAAATTCGTCCACATAGAGGTAAAATGGCCGGCGGTCTTTAATGTCTGGAATGTCAGAACGGCTCATGGCTGCCAGCTGGATCTTGGTTACGATAAACGACCCAAGAATGGAAGCATTGTCTTCGCCAATAAGACCCTTTGACAGGTTGACGATAAGGATCTTGCCTTCGTCCATAATTTTACGGATGTTAAACGTACTCTTGGGTTGGCCAATGATATTACGAATAACCGGGTTGGCGGTAAAGGCTCCTACTTTGTTGAGTACTGGGGCGATGGCCTCTGCCTGGAATTTGTCGGTCCAACTGGCAAATTCGATATTCCAGAACTGCAACACAACGGTATCGGTGCAATAACTAAGTGTATCTTTGCGGAATTTTTTATCGGTAAGCATACGGGTAATATCGAGCATGGTGGTATCGGGTCGGTCGAGGAGCGCCAGAATGGTATAGCGAAGAATATATTCAAGTCGCGGGCCCCATGACTCGCCGAACATACGCTTTAACACACCGATTACCTCGGAGCTAATATTGGTTTTATGAGCAGGATCGGTGACCTCAAGCGGATTGAATCCAAGCGGATAGCCGGTGTCTGCTGGGTTAAAGTACACGACATCCTCAAGGCGACTACCAGGAATAAAGCGAAGATTATCCATAGCAAAGTCGCCGTGCGGATCGATAATTGCATACCCTTGGCCATGAAAAATATCGGAAAGCGCCAGAAGCTCCAATGTACCGGATTTACCTGCACCGGTTTGCCCGATGATATACATATGTCGCGAGCGGTCAACGCGGAGCATACCAAACTGATGATTGATACCGCGGAAGTTGGTAAGGCCAAAGGCACTGATGTTTTCGTCGATCGCGTCGTTACCGGTGATTATCGGCAGTTTAGCGGGCGGTTCGGCGGTTTTGCTGCTTGCCCAAACGATGTTTGGCGTCTCTACATTGGTATGCGGAAGGTGGTACACCGAAGCAAGCTCCTCGATATTGAGAATAAATCCCCTATCCATAAACAAGCGAGCCTTGTATTGTGCAAGATCTTCCTTTTTAAAACTACCGCCAGTCATTCTAAAGCCGTTGAGGTTCGTACTGTTGAATTGTTTAAACGTACCCATAATGGCTTGCATGCGAAGTTTGGCGTTAGTAGTGCTCTCCCCCAGGTACACCATGCGCATTTTTACTTGGTAGCCTAGTTTGGTAGCTTTTTTTTCAGCCTCGGATATACGAGTTTTTTCACGCTCTGAAAGTTCTTTTGGCGCGCCACCTACCTTACCGTCTTCAGGTGGCTTAGAGAGAGCAGCGATAATGTCACCAAAAAATTTAAAACTGAACCCTTCTCCAGAGAGAAAAGCGAGTGGGTTGCCATTTTTTACGCTCGTAATCCACTTGCTGGCAGATTTGTGCCAATCGTCGGCGATTGGACGGGCTAAAATCTGCACCCAGACCTCTTCACCCGTTGATTCGAGTTTGGCCAGTGTTCCGGTAATACCGGCTAACGGGTCAACCTCGAAGCTTTGGAAGGTCTTGATCGGCAGAAATTCGCTGTCGGTTAAAACGGCCTCTGCTGTGTAAACGACGCTGTGACGGCGTTCATGGGCGACGTAATCTTCTTCAGCGGTATGAATTTGTACGGTAGGATATTGCGAGTAAATCTGCCCTTCGACGAAGCTTTGGAGCGCTTTTGGTACCCAAACGTAAAAACGAATCTGGCCATTAACAGAGGCGAATTCGAAGCTGAGATGCTCTTGAATACCTTTACTGTACTTTAGCTCTTTGCTGTCACGCAGAATACCGTGAAGACTGGCAAAGAGTTGCTCGGCGGCGAGCTCTTTTTTATCGTTAGCTTTTGGTATTTCAAGAATAAGCAAAACGCTATCCACGGTTGCTTGAACCGCATCGATTTTACGGTAATTTCGCCAAGTAAGAAACACCAAAATAAGCACAATGGGCACCCAAACGTACCATTGTAGCAAGAAGTCGATCATCCACAAAATAGCGTTCATCCTTACGCTCTATTGTCCCATTGGTGCCCTAGCTTTGCAAGGGAGGGTTATTTTTCTTCAGCCAGTGCGTAAGTCGCTTTGGCGACGCGCTTGAATTGTGGTTTGCTTTGGAGGTTGAGGAGAATAGTCGTCTCTTTAACATGGCGACTTTCCAGCACGCGCTTCACGATTTCATCACGATGCAAGGGTTCACTCGCCTTCTTAAGAACATCGGTAATGATGTCTGCGACGGTGCCTTTAGAAAATCCCCAATGGTCAAGAGCGTAAATACCGCGCCCGATTAGGACAAAGCGTTTGTCTTTAATGAGTTCGTTGTGGATTGCCTGGGTGGTAACATCCTTACGCTTGAAGCTACTCTGCTTAATCGATTTAGCAATGTCAGAAAAGTGCATTGGTGAGCCGTTTTCGTTTAAAATAACGTAGATCTTATCACGGATGTTCTTAGGATTAACGGTCGGCCACTTTACGAGACCCCAGTTGTCTTTGAGGCTGGCGAGGTGTTTGCTGGTGCTGGCAAGTGCGCGCACATGGCTGGGATGTTCATGGCCGAGCTTGCCGTGGAGTTCTTCAATAGAAAGCGGCTCGCCATGCTTTTTAATGGTTTGCACTACTTCATCGACGGCAGACTTGATCTTCTTTTCATCGCCATGCTCTTTAATAGCGATAGCGTGATAGTAGTTGTCGTTTTCGTTCACAACGGTGATGTTTGGAGAAAGTTCGGCAACAAACGCAACATGAGCACGGTTGCGGGCATCGTGATCTTTGCCAACAAGTCGTTCGGTAATGTCGTGAACCCGGGCGACACGGCCGGTTTCGGACAGGTCGCGAACCAGGGCGCGCTCAATAGAGTGAATTGCGGGTACCTTGTTTTCATCGGCGATGTTTTTAAGGCGTACCAGAATAGCTTTTTCAAGCTGACGAACGCGCTCACGGGTAATGCCAAGAAGCTCGCCGATTTGTTCTAGTGTCTCACGACGGTCAAACAAACCGAAACGGCGTGTGATAATCTCACGTTCACGTTCATGCTCAATTACCTCAAGAATTTCATTTACTGCAGTAGTAAGCATGGTTGCGGTATCTGGTTGGGCAGTATCACTCATGATGCACGGGTCCTTTCTTCTGTTACCTCTTTAAGGTTTTCTAATCTATTTACCTTCGATTATAGAATAATGTTTCTATAATGTCAAATAACTTCCTTACTAAAATTAATTATAGCATTAAGTAGACGTTAATAGTAAAGAATGTTTTCGATATATTTCGTGGGAAATGTGGATAACTAGAAGAATTTTAAGAGGTGGATTTGCGACGGAAAACACGTCGAGGCTTTTTTGCGGGTGCCTCCTCGAGCAGTTTTTTGGCTTGTTCGTGAGTTATATCTTTTGGTTCCGTATCCTTAGGAATTTTAGCATTTCGTTTGCCATCGGTGATATAGGGACCAAAACGACCTTTAATAATTTTAACACCGTCACCGAAGTCGGCAATGTTCTTCTCGGCGTCGGCTTTTAGTTTTTCTCTGTAAGCGAGGCGTGCTTCGTCAAGGGTGATGGTATGAGGGTCGAGCGGTTTTATACTGACGAAGGTTTTATCAATAACGATATAGGGGCCAAACCGGCCAATATTGGCTTTTATCTCCTTGCCATCCTCGGTTTCGCCGACAAGCCGTGGCAGTTTAAACATCTCAAGTGCCTGCTCGAGGGTAACGGTTTCTATTTTGGCGCCAGCAGGAAGTGGGGCGAAAGTAGGCTTGGGGTCGTCGGATTGCTCGCCCTTTTGTAGCATAGGGCCAAACCGGCCAAACCGAGCAAAAATAGGTAGGCCCGATTTAGGGTCATCTCCAATGTGTCGGGTTTGCGTGGCTTCAGCGCGAGAGATATCACCACTTGCCTCTACAAGCTTGTGAAAGGGCGTATAGAAGTCGGAAAGCACCTTTACGCGGTCTTTTTTACCACTTGCAATCTCGTCGAGACGATCTTCGACTGACTTAGTGAAGTCATAGTCCATCACCTCTGTGAAGTGTTTTACGAGGAAATCAGTCACCACCTTGCCGGTATCGGTAGGAAAAAGCTTGTTAGAATCTTTACCGTAGGCAATTTCTTCCTCATTTTGGGAAACAATGCCGTTTTTTAGGGTAAGTCTCTGAATTTTCTTTGGTGTACCCTCAAGGTCGCCATGTTCGACGTATCCGCGGGTCTGAATGGTATTAATGGTGCTGGCGTAAGTGCTTGGCCGGCCGATGCCCATTTCTTCGAGTTTTTTCACAAGAGAGGCTTCGGTGTAGCGAGCGGGACCGCGTGAGAGAGTTTCAAGCGCTTCAGCTTGTTTTAATGTAAGTGGATCACCTTTCTTTACCTCTGGAAGGAGGACGTCATCGCCGCTTCGGCCGTATACTTTAAGGAAGCCGTCAAAGACGACGATTTCACCCTTGGCTTCCATGATGAGATCTGCCTCTGTCGGTTCGGTCACGGGCTGCAGATGTTCCTCAGAAGTATAGGACGGAAGGGCTTGGATTGTAATAGTTGTCTTTTCTAAGGAAGCTGGAGTCATTTGGCTGGCGAGTGTGCGGCGCCAAATAAGGTTATAGAGCTTCTGTTGCTGCGCGTCGGCACCTGCAAAATCAACTGCAAAGTTGGTTGGGCGGATGGCTTCGTGGGCTTCCTGGGCGTTGGCACTTTTAGACTTAAATGTGCGGTATTGGTGGTAGTTCTCGCCGTATGTACTCTTAATATGAGCGGTCATGGCACCGAGTGCCTGAGCAGAGAGTGTTACGGAGTCGGTACGCATATAGGTAATATGCCCTGCTTCATAAAGCCGCTGCGCAAGTTGCATCGTACCGCGCGGACTAAAACCGAGTTTACTACTAGCCTCTTGCTGTAACGTACTAGTGGTAAATGGTGCACTTGGATTACGCGAACCGGGCTTTTTCTCGATGTCGGCGACCGAGAAATCGCTTACCGCGAAAGCATCAAGAATGGCGCGAACGTCATCGACTGTTTGATGCTTTTTGGCGCTGGTTGCGGGGAGGATCGTACCGTCTTCAAGGATAAATTCAGCGGTAATTTTAAAAGTTGATTCCGGAGTGTGTGCGTCGATCTCGGCTTCGCGTTCAACGACAAGTCGAACAGCGACGGATTGCACACGGCCGGCTGAAAGCTGCGGACGGACTTTGCGCCATAACACTGGTGACAACTCAAAACCTACAAGGTAATCAAGCGATTGGCGGGCTTGCTGAGCTTCGACGAGTGGCATGTCGATGGTACGTGGATGCTCGATGGCATTCATAATCGCACTCTTTGTTACCTCGTCGTAACTGATACGCTTGGCGGTCTTAGGATCGAGCTTTAATACCTCGGCCAAATGCCAGGCAATAGCCTCCCCTTCACGATCGGGGTCGCTTGCGAGCCATACGGTGTCGGCTGCCTTCACTTCTTTTTTGAGTTCAGAGATGACCTTCTTTTTGTCGGGGTCTACTTCAAAGTGCGGCGCAAAATTGTTAGCAACATCTATACTTCCTGATTTTGAGGGTAATCCGCGAATATGGCCAATGCTACTTTTGACCACAAAATCCTTGCCAAGATACTTTTCGATCGTCTTCGCTTTTGCTGGACTTTCTACGATAACTAATTGTTTGCCCATTACTATAGAGTCTAACCTTCTTACGCTTTCTTTGGAAGCGCTAGAGATAGATACTACGCTAGTTTTCTCCTTTTGTAAATATAATAAAAACTATTGAGAAAAGCCGTCCTTATTATAATTCGGACGGCTTTCCACGAGCGGGCCCGCAATAGCCCATTGCTACTCCAATTAGAAAGCGGAAGTACAGCGGTAGATGATACTGTCGCCTTGACACTGGTCTTGATCGACGACGGTCTTATGATGCCACACGCTTCGCCTGTGCGTACTACATCCCATGCAGTAGTAGGCTTCTTTTTCGTCGAACGTGCGGCTGTTTACTATTCTCAGTGCTGCTTGTGCGGCACCCTCACTAAGAAACCAATGTTTCCTTTTGCGGGCACGCCGACAGTACCTTCTTCCGGCAGAGAATTCCCTTTCCCATTGATGATTCAACGGTTCACCTCCCCTGCTCTATGGATTTGTTCCGGAATCTCTTTATTATTCCACGGAACGGTACACTTAAGTTTAAAAAACAACTTGAATCAGAGTCAAGTTTTGCTACATAATATGCGTAGGTTTTTTGCAAGAGATGGCCCGGAACAGCCTCCTCTTTGAACCAGAGGAGGCTGTTCCGGTTGTTCACGTCAGAACGGAACCCTGAGGGATAACGAGGGTCACCAGATGGTCGAAGGTGGGCTCTGCAGCGCCGTTCGACCAAAATTCCATCCAGGCACTCATGGGCTCAAGACCCTCCTGGTACAGGTGAAGCGTACCGCCTTCCCGAGCGAAGTTCTCCAGCGACTCTACGATGAGGTCCAATCTCTGGTTACGAGCATTGGCCGCGATCACGTCGAGGATATAGCCGTCCGGGTAGGTTCCCGGCGTATCTCTGCCGGCACGTTGACGCGCTTCGGCGAACGTGCACTTTAGTTCCGTCTGAATGGCCGATGCGGCCATTTTACTTAAGTAGAGTGCAACCGTTGCCACGGTATTCCCTTTCTTAGAGATGGAGTGAACAAATTTAATTATAAATGATCATAGCGAAAATGCGGCCGCCCCTCTTTTTTGAATGAGGGGGGCGGCCGCTACCTCTGTGAGAGAGGCGGTGGAAAGGGTTACATCCAATTACAAGCGTCGATGCTGGTGATCTTGCCACCCCAGTTTTGTGGGTAAAGAAGGGTGGCAATGGGTGGATTCGCCAGCACGTCGATAGGGGCCCACAATTGCTTGTTCACGATGATTGACCGTGCAGCCATCTCGTCCCAGTTGATGCGAACCAAGCCGGTATCGAACAACTGGGTCTTGATCGTTCCTTCCTGGAACCCCTTGGTGTCGCCGTTCAGGGCGAGTTCCAGGTGAGGAGTCGCAGGGTTGCAGTATAGTGTGTTCGCGCCAACCGTGATGGAATAGCTCGTCATCAGATTGACATCGTCACGTACTGTGGGAACAACGGTGTTGACGGCGCGCGACGGCGGAATCTGCGTTTCGACGCTAGAATTCCGCTCATTCGACGGGTTGTCTGGGGTTCGAGTGGGTTCAGGGTTGCCGCTGCAAGCAGCAACCAGGGTGAGGATGGTGGCCACGCACACCATCAGGACATTCCGCATGGATGTACCCATGGAATTATTAAGACTGTTTATATTAAGATTGTCAATTAAGCGTCCATTGATTGGCACCGAGTGCCCTAATACTTCCGGTGATCTCCATAAGAGTGAGAGTTTGGCTAAATTCTTCTGCTGGAACGGCCAGCTTTTGCTGAAGTTGATCGCCATCGCGAATACCCTCGCTAATAAAAGCTAGTATCTTTGCCTCGAGTGGCGACGCTGCTAGCGGCAGATGTTGCTGTTGATTAACGAGCGCGGAAGGTTGTACGACTTCCAGGATATCGTTGGCTGATAAAAAAGGCCGGGCGCCTTGGGCTATGAGTGCGTTGCAACCGGCCGAAAGCGGGCTGGTAATATTGCCAGGAACGGCAAATAGTTCCTTCCCCTGCTCAAGGGCGTGGCTTGCAGTATTAAGTGTCCCACTGCGAGCGGCGGCTTCGACAATAACAACGGCATCGGCCAGACCGCTGATAATACGGTTTCGCTGTAAAAAATGATAGACTCGTGCCTCTGTTGGAGGCTCGTATTCACTTAAAATCGCGCCATCTCTGGCCAGAATTTGCTCAGCTAGATCTCTGTGGTTACGGGGGTAGATGTGATCGATACTATTACCCAAAACGGCAATCGTCTTACCGCCTGCCTCAAGACAAGCTCGATGGGCGATGCCGTCGATTCCTAGTGCAAGCCCACTGATAATAACTACTCCCTGTTTGGCAAGTTCCTGGGCAAGTTTGTGTGCAACTTCCCTGCCATATGCTGTTGGCTTGCGTGCTCCCACAATAGCTACAGAGGCGACTCGAACTTCTGGTAGTCTCCCCCTGTAGTATAATATTTTAGGTTTTCTTGCAATACAGTCTGTTATCTGTAAGTACTTGTGCTTATCTGGCGAAATTCTATTGATTTTCATGCAAAATATGACAAAAGGTATTGACGTTAAGTCAAATACGTGCTATTATGGAACACGATTGATTGAGCACGTCTTGGTCAAACGCACCTTATACCCCCTATTCTAACTTATGTTAGGTTGTACGCAATGTGTTATTAAGTATTCTACCCTCCACTTTTTAGCGTTAAAACATTGCGTACATACTAATCCCTTTAACAAGCGGACCTCCATTATGTGTGAGGTGGGTCACGCTATACCCTTCGGGGTGCGTTAAAGGGCAAAATGGCACCAGGTAAAGCCCACCCTTACCTGGTGCTTTTTTGTTGGCTAAAAATTTGGTAAGATAAGGATACTTATGACGATTCTTTATATGACCATAGCTGTTATTTTAGGCAGTCTCATCTCGCTTATTGGAGGAATACTGTTACTCCGTGTAAAAAAACGCCGCCAGGCCGCCTTGCTTATGACAATGCCGTTTGGTGCCGGGGCCCTGCTTGCGGCCGCCTTTCTCGATCTGTTACCCGAGGCGTTTGAGGAAGCCGAGCCTAAAGAGATGCTCCTCTATTGTTTAGCGGGATTTGTTGCCTTTTTCCTTTTTGAGCGTTTGGCTGGTTGGTTTCATCACCATCATCAGCATGAAGAAATGGCTGGCAACCAGGAGTCGCAGCGCTGGTTAGTTGTTGTTGGTGATCTTACTCATAACGTTATAGACGGCCTGGCTATAGGGGCGGCTTTTCTTGTGAGTATCCCGACGGGTATTATTACGACGTTCGCCGTCGCTACTCATGAAATTCCCAAAGAACTAGGAACGTTTGCCTTTTTGCTTTCTCGGGGGTGGAGGGGTAAAACGGTTATTATCGCCAACTTAGCTACGGCTGTAGCTACAGTGATCGCTGCCGTGCTTGTGTATGTATTTGCCAAGGATTCACATGAATTCGTACCAATCTTGCTGGCATTGACCTCTGGCTTCTTCTTGTATGTTGCGGCAAGCGACATTATCCCTGATATTCACGAACAACCCCGTCATATCGGTACTATTCAGGCCGTTATGCTTCTTTTAGGGGTGGTTCTCGTGGGGACGATCATCACTCTTTTAGGGGTATAGTTGACAAAACCACCCCAAATTATACGATTAATTCAAGCGTAATACTTATACGCTCACCGAAGAAAGGGAAACAGATGTCCGTGGCAGGTATGCAGGAGCTCATTGAGGATCTGAAAGTCATTGCGGATCAAAAGGGTCTGCGGCTCCAGAAGGTCACGATCAACCTTCTGCGGGAGGAGATGGAGGTGCTCGTGATGGACACGGGTGAGAAAGGCCTCTCTACTTCCGAAAAGGTTCGGAGCTTCTCCTCTCATCTTGAGAGCCGGTTCGTGGGCAGCGCGTTGCGCTTTGCGCCTCCTCCGCCGGATCAGGTGATACCAAGGGCAAATCTTCGTTTCGTCGCCCCTTGGCGTCAGTGACCTTCCTTCAGTCGCCTTCTGGCCTGTCGGTTCCTACCGTGCAGGCCAGAAGGTTGAAGAACACCCTAGTGCGGTGTTTTTTTGATGTTCAATCATTTTGTTCAAATGACAAAGTGACTTTGGTGGAGGTAAGCTCGTCCGAGATAAACATTGAGACGTACTTTGCTGCTTGTGTAATAATGGCAGGAAGTGCTTCCCTTTCCTCTCTGGTAAACTTGCCGAGGACAAAATCGGCGTCATTGATTTGATCGCGGAGCTGGTTATAGATGCCGATGCGGATCCGGGCATATCGAGAGCCTAAATGGCGATTGAGGGATTTTATGCCGTTGTTGCCGGCGTCGCTGCCATCGAGCCGAGTTTTAATCGTACCAAACGGCAGAGCGAGCTCATCGTGAATGACCACTACATCGGTACTCGGGTCAAGCTTGTAAAAGTCGGCTATTGACCGGGCAGCTACCCCTGTTTCGTTATAAAACGTAAGTGGCTTGGCAAATAACACTTTTTCACCGTTTATGAGCGTCTCGGCGATCGAGGCTTGGAACTTTGACTTATCAGCAAAGGTGAGGCTGGAGTTTTTGGCAACTTCATCAAGGACGGCAAAACCGATATTGTGGCGAGTACTTTCGTAGGAAGGTCCGGGATTTCCTTGAGCAAAGATAAGTTTCATAGCTTTATTGTATAATGAATCCTTTTATTTTATAATCTTCGGGTGATACTTCTTCTTGAACGAAGAGAGGTGGCTACGTTGTTGAATGAGGAACCGCACAGCAGGTCGGGGCGTCGAAGGGCCACGGACCGTCTGCGCACGTTGTGTCGAAAGATCAACATTGATCGAAGGCGACTTCCGCGCCCTTCGGAGGTGGCTCATTGCTGAATCCGTTTTCTTGAGAGGGGTGTTCGCTGATGATGGCGTCTGTATCGCCATCATCAGCTTGAGCGCCATCCTGGAAGACGGATTATTTATTTTGGCTTTTTGAAGCCTTTTCCCGGTTGGCCTTAATTTGCTTTTCGTCGCGGAACGACAACTCAATTGGTGTCCCAATATAGCTGTATGTCTCCCGGATAAGTCGTTCCAGGTACCTCTTATAGCTCCAGTGAACGAACTTGAGGTTGGACCCGTAAATGACAAACCATGGCGGTGTGGTGTCTGTTTGCACCATGTAGCGAAGCTTGGGATGGGTGTTTTTAAGGCCGGCCGGTGGATGTTTTTGGATGGCGCTTTGCAAAAGGTCGTTGAGAACACGTGTTTTTGTGGGCTGTTTGCGCCTGGCATCGATGTCGAAAGCGAGATCGAATAGCTTGGTGACGTTTTGGCCAGTGACACTACTGGTAAAAATAAGGGGCGCCCAAGGTGTAAAGTTAAACGTATGAGCGATACGTGGGGCTAATGCGTCACGGGTGTATGCGTCTTTCCCTTCTACGCTGTCCCACTTGCTGACGACGATGACCATTCCCTTACCTGCTTCGTCGATGATCCCGGCAAGCTTTTGGTCGAGTTGGGTATTGAGCTCGTTTACATCCATAAGGAGAAAACAGACATCAGCTTCTTCGATAGCTTGAAGTGTACGGAGGACACTGAATTTCTCAATGCCAACCTCTCGCTTACCCGGTTTGCGGACACCTGCCGTATCAAGCAACTCTACTTCACGTTGATTGTAACGGATACTAACACGATTGACGTCGCGAGTGGTCCCGGCAATATTAGCAACAAGAGCCTGCTGCTTGCCGGCAAGGGTGTTGAAGAGGTTTGATTTACCAACGTTTGGGCGGCCAATGAGAGCAATACGCAGGACTTCGTCGGGGGTTTCCTCGCTTTTAGCGGGAATATGGGAGACAACCTCATCCAGAGCCTCTGTGATGCCGCTATTGTGCTCTGCGCTGGTACGGACGATGCTTTTAATACCGAGCCGTTTGAATTCTTCTGGCGGCACGCCGGTTTTTAGGTCTGCTTTGTTGGTGATAAGGATAACTGGTTTCTTGCTTTTGAGGGCTTTTTTAGCGACAAGCCGGTCTTGGTCACTGACATACTGTGTACTATCGACAACAACCAGAATAACATCGGCTGCCTCGGCTGCCTCTGTAATTTGTTCCTGGATGGATGCCTCAAACTCATCACCTGGGTCTTTAAGGCCGGCGGTGTCGACAAGCCAGAACTGATGATAATTGTACTCTACTCTCCCAAGAACATTATCGCGGGTAGTACCGGCTTCTCGGGCGACAATCGCCTGCTGGGCCTTCACCATACGGTTAAAAAGCGAACTTTTTCCAACGTTCGCTTGTCCAATAATTGCCACTGTGGGGAGTTTTGAGGCCATAACTTCGCTAATTATAACAGAGGTAAAAGGATTTAGCGAGCATAAGCATTAATATCGGTAGTTTATTGTTGGCAGAAAAAAAGTTACTATACGATTGCCGCCTTTTTGTGGCATGGCGTGTAAGGCTTCAAAAGAAACCCCCAGGAGGGATCATGACTATGCTTTTTCCGGTTGAGCGTAACTTTCACCGAGGTGAGGCGCGAAACAGAGAAATCCTCATTGTTGCCGCTCCCAGTGATTTCGAATGGGTGGGGTGGCTGAAGCAGCAGGTGGTTGATTCGGATAATCCGGCACTAGGTGGTGTTCAAGTTTGCACCCCTGTGAGTCCGGATGCTTATCGAATTGCCGAAGACGAGTTCAGCGCTGCGCTGGCCCGGGCATGGCGAATGCTTTTTGTCTGCACGGCAGCCTTCGACCAATCCTCCGCTCCTCATTGGCAGGCGTTTGGTAGTGCGTGGAGTGCAGACCCGAGTGGAATGCAGCGCAAGGCCGTGCCGATTCTGGTTGATGACTACCGTCCAGGTGGGCTCATTGCCGGTATCGTGGCGATTGACCTGCGCGCATTCAGCTTGAGCACCGCTGGTCTACAGCTTACCACGCAACTTGCTCGCAGTGTTTCTGGCCATTTCCGCCCGGCCCAAGCGCCGGAGTTTCCAGGATGACCGCTCTTTTGCAGAGTCGCTAGTACACCTGGCTAGGCGAGCTTAACCCCCCGTGAACAATGGCGTTCACGGGGGTAAATAATTTCAATTGTCCTAAAAAGGATCTCCGCCGGCCCGAAAAGGCCGGCGGAGTCCACCTAGAGCTAGTTACCGCAGAAGCGGCTGGCGATGTCCTGCTCGGAACCACCGAGCAAGCCGGTTGCGGCGCCGAAAAGGACCGATTCCTCGGTGGGGCTGCAGTTCTGCAGCTCCTGATCCTTGTACCTGACGCCGGACGGCTTGCCGTCCGTCACGAGAATGGTGACGTCGTCCTTCGTGTACTCGGTCTTGTCCGTGTTGGGCTTGAAGCCGTGAGCGGTCAGACCGGTGTGAAGCGCGCTGCCGGTGATGTCCGAAGAGTCAACGGACACGTTGACGTCGGTCCCATCGACGTTGATGTCGACGGGCACGTCAGGCACGTTGGTGCCACAGCCGGCGAGCATGAGCGCACCAACAAGGGCGCCGAGGGCAAAGAGTCGGCGAATCAACAGATTCTCCTATTCCTGATCTGAGCTAAAAAGTGGACTGAATTATCATAGGGGGAGTTGCTTATAAAGTCAACCGCTATGGCGCGATCGAGGTATAGCTGCCGGACTTTAAAGCACCCAGTTGATATGGCCCAAAGTGAGTGCGGTGGAGCTGTACGACAGTGTAGCCTAAAGTGGCAAATGTGCGGCGAATTTGACGATTACGGCCTTCATGCATAGTAACTCGCCAGTTCTTACGACCTTCGCCGAGTCGCTCAAGGTGAAGCCGGCTCTCCCCGTCTTCAAGTTGCACACCAAAGTCGCTGATCATTTGTTGGTGGAGCGGCTCCAGTGGACTACCGAGTACGACTTCGTACACCTTGGTTTTGTAAAACTTGGGGTGGGTCATCTGGAAGGCGAAATCTCCGTCGTTGGTAAGAAGAATAAGACCAGAACTGTCTTTATCGAGCCGGCCGACAGGCTTAAGGGTATGAATTTCTTTAGGTAAAAGTGCGTAGATAGTGGGATTATCTCCCTGGGCGCGACGTGAACAGACGTAACCGACTGGCTTATGGAACATGAGATAGCGAAGTTTTGCGCTTGGGTGAAGAGTCTTCCCTTTTATCTCTATGGTATCTCCTACGGAAAAGCGAGCCCCAAGCGTTGCCTTGGTTCCGTTAATAGTTACTTCCCCTTGAGCAATAAGATCGTCTGCCTCGCGCCGAGAAACACCTAGTTGAAGAGCTAGGTGTTTATTGAGCCTTTCTAATGCGTCGGCAGCCATATATGTGAAATTATATCACGCTTGTGGCGGAGTTGGTGCCTGAGGTGGAGTAACCGGCGCGGCCGGCGGAGGCGGGACTGGTGCTGGTGGCCGAGGAATTTCTTCAAACTGAATACCCGAAGCTTGCCCGTCGGGAATAACGGGTTTTTGTGGTTCTGGAACAGAAGGTTCTGGGGGGATTACTGGCGGAGTTGGTGCCTGAGGCGTTGACGATGTGACTGGCTCTGGGGGTGCTTGGGTTGGTGCCGGCGGAGCTTGAGGAGCGGCTACAGGCACGTTTTGCAGTTCTTCGTCCATACGGCTAGCGAGGTCGGTATGAGCTGGAGGCGTTGTCGGAGCGATAGGATGAATGACGCGTTCTCCAAGGCCTGAGGGTCGCGCGGTAGAAAACGGTGCCGTTGGTTGCGGGAGCGAGGGGGTTGGTGCCGGCGGAGCTTGAGGAGCTAATGCTGCTACCGGTGCTGGGGGTGTGGATGGCGTCGCCGGGCGAGGGGCCACGGCTGGCGCAGGGCGTGGAACTGTACTAGGGGCGGGTCCGCCGAATGCTTGGGCTGGAGATGATGTGGTAACGGGAGCGTCTTTGAGAACCTCATGAACGGTCCGGACGACATCTTCAATACCTACTTGCGACTTAACTAAGTACTTATCGGCGCCAAGTGCTTGTCCGCGGGCACGCTGATCCTCGCTGGAGAGTGCGGTCATCATAATAACTTTGATGTCTTTTGTTTCGGTTGTGGAACGAAGGATGTCCAGCATGTCGAATCCACTGATTTTCGGCATCATGACGTCGCTAATGATGAGTTCGGGCCGCTCTTTTATTGCCATAGCGAGAGCTTCTTCGCCATCACCGGCCGATACAATGTCGTACCCTTCGGCCAAAAGACGCACGCCGTAGATTTCGCGCAGACTTTTATCGTCTTCTACCAGTAGTATTTTGGTCATATTACCCTCTATTGTACTAAGTGAATCTTAAAAATGCTATAGCGCTTATGGTTGATTTTGGTTCCGTGGGGGTACAACGACACCAGCTTGTTGGGGGCGCAAGTAGCGCGAAGGGTCTTGTTCGATGCTCGCAATGGGCGTGTTGACACGTGGGATCGTGTAAGGTGTCTGATTAAGTGGCATTGGTTTCGGTTGAGCACTTGGTGGAGGTGGAAGAGTCTGGGGTTCGGGCTGACTCGCGACCTGAAGCTGGCGAGCAATGGCGTCGGCGGGCTGATTGACGTAGGTGGCGTCTGTAGTAAGTGGTGGAACCGTAGGAGCCGGAGGGGCTATGATTGGCGATTGAGTTGCGGTGGGCATGGTGGGGGCTGCCGGCATAGCAGATGCAGCGAGCGGCGGCGTGGGAATTTCCTTGTATGTAGGATCTGGGATGATTTGAGGCGGCGCTTGTTCCCTTGTGATACTTGCAGCCTCAATGAGACGAGTTGCTTCTTCATGGCTTGTCCGAGGAATTTCCACATAAAAGGTGCTGCCTCGTTGGAACTCACTCTCTACCCAAATACGCCCGTTCATTGCTTCGACGAGCCGCCGTGAGAGGTACAAACCAAGACCAGTACCGCCAATTTCACGCGTCTGGCTGTTATCTACCCGGTAAAATTTTTGAAAAAGGTGCGGTATGTCTTCTTTGGGAATGCCGATACCACTGTCGGCGACAGAAATAACGACATGTTCGCCGGACTCATCGCCACCTATATCAATGGTAATATCACCTTGAGGCGTGTACTTGATGGCGTTTTCTACAAGGTTAGCAAGTACTTCACGAAGGTGATCGCTGTCGACATTCGCATAGTACACTGGGTTAAGTCGGCGTTCGCCAAGAGTGCTTTCATCGGAAGTGTCGGGCATGGGTTTGTAGAGGACTCTGAGGCCTTTTTCTTCGGCTTTTGGCCGGAGCCCCTCAATAATATCGTGCATAAATTCGACAACATCTATTACCTTGGGGTTGCTAGCTAAGCGACCATCTTCGGCTTTGGAGACATCCAGAAGGTCCTGGAAGAGCCGTCCCAGGTGTTGGGCGGACTCGTGGGCTTTGTTGATGTATTCCCTAGCCTTCTCGTCTATTTGCGAGGTGTTCGGATTAAGTGCAAGGCCTAAGTAACCTTCAATAGAGGCAACGGGGGTGCGCATCTCATGGCTGGCGGTACTAATAAACTCAGCCTGTTCCCGTTCTTCCGCCTTGGCTTTGGTAATGTCACGAAACACCACGATAACGCCTGCACCTGGCTGACCAGTTGGCGAAACGGTAATGGAGATAAGGAGTTTTTTACCGGATTTTGTGAGCAGACTGAGCTTATCTGTCTCTGTCTCTTTGTTGGTGGCGATGGTCTGGGAAACGGGGTCGTTTGCCGTGGTTAGTTCGGCATCCTGGCTGTCTATAAGTTTGAGGACGGATTTATAATCGAGCGAGAGTGCATCTTGCCTACTCCAGCCTACGATTTGTTCTGCCGCCGGGTTGATAAGTTGGATTATTCCCTTGCCGTCTAGCGCCATGACTCCGTCGGCAATAGCATTAATAACAACGTCTGACTTTCCGGAAATCTGACTGTACTCGGCGGCGAGCTCTTTATAGGCTTTGCCTGCCGGGGTACTCTCCCCCTCCTCGGCTTCCTGGCTCCGCGAATGCCACATTAAATAACTGGCAATAAGAGGGAGCTCACCGGCTAAGACAATAGTAACGATCATTTCACGCGTTAGTGTGCTTTCGAAACTGAGCCAGCCCATATAGCCAAGGGTTGCGATAAAAAGCGGCAAAAGAGCGTACCAGCCAAACACACCGGCAAACACGGCAACAACCATCCACAAGGCAATAAATGGCGAAGAAGTACCCCCCGTGGTAAAAACGAGTAACGCCGTGGTAATACAGAGCAATCCGTAAGCGGCACCAACACCGAGTGCAATAAACTTTTTTGGTGCCCATAAATAAGAAACAAAACTCACAGCAAAGGCGACTCCTGCGGTAATTGCCGCTATGTCGGGGACAAGCAGCGAGGAGCTGATACTTTTTACGTCGGCAAAAAAGGCCCAGAAATAAAGCGCCAACACAATCAGCGCCACAAGCATGATCGCCTCACATATGCGGCGATGCCAGAAACGTGTGAGTGATAACGGTTTGATGGAGCCCCCCTATTTAACAAGTGTAATGCTTACAAGGCCTATTATGCCAAGCATAAGAAGGAAGTGCAAGTAACGGGTCTACTTCTTCTTTTTTGTGAAAATGTGTGGAGTTTGCACAACAAGTTTTTAGATATAAAAACGTGAACTATGCTCGAAATGTCATAAACGTATAACATCATTTCGAGGTAAAAAATTATGAGCGAACGCTTGGCGTCCAGCCCTTTTGAGTTTGACCAAAAACAAGTTGGAGCACTGCGCAAAATCGGTGGCCGTGCCCTAGAAATATCCAAGGATAGATACTGTAGCGGCTTCCCCGTATACCGCGGTGGCGTGGTGCAAGAGTTCGATTACGGTGGTGGTAAGGAAAAAAAGTTAGGTTTTAATAATTCTTTCCATAACTTTAAAGTGGGCGAAGGCGCGGCGGCGGTTGCCGGAGCGACAGGACTCTCCCCTTCTCTTCAAGAAGTGGATCGGGCGGCAGGCAATGCTCACGACATTCGACAGCTTTGGGGTCGCGGTGCTGACGAACGCGACAGCGCAGAGTGGCTTGAGGAGAGAATTATCGAGGCGGGATTGTTTGATCGCGTGGTTGCTAAAATGGCCGCTAAGGCGATTTTGGGGACGCAGCCGCTTTTTGATGAGGACGGGCCGGTTCTTGGAAAGATTATCGGGCAAATGGCTCAGCAGCTTTCCTACGATTCAAAAGAAGAAGAGTTGGTCGCAAAGAGTCTGGCTTCAGGCGATCTCGGCACCTTATATACACCATTTGGCCCCTATTTGGGCAACCAGCTGTACTTACAGCGCCAAGGAGTAGATGCTGGTGAAACTCCTGATATGGCTGGTCTTGCGCAATTTTATTCTAAACAAGTTCCCTTTGTTGAAAACTACCGTTATCCGCTTGCTGAAGCCGAGGGCGTGTTGGCGACACACCGTCCGCAGGTTATCCGCTATACGAATTTCGTGGGTGAGCAGGTTCGAGACGGCAAAATTGAAACTTGGGGTCAGCTTACTGCCCAAGATCTGGCGTTCATGCGCACCCCGGATATGCAGCTGAGGTAACTTGCGAACTGTGGCAATAGGTGGTATAAATGAGGAAATGTTAGGTGACACGCAAGCTATCCGGGCGTACTTCTTTAAACTCGGTCTTTCCTCAGAGATCGCCGATATTTATTTGGCGCTGTATGCGTATGGTGAGCAGACTATTTCGCAATTGGCTCGACGGTCGGGTGTGGAGCGGACTCGTATCTACCGCCTTATGGACGAGCTGCAAGCGAGTGGTCTGGTAGAGATTGAAGCGCAATATAAACGCAAACTTGTGCGGGCTGCTCCGGTTTCGAATCTTCAGATTTTGCTTTCCAAAAAAGAACAGGACTTGCAGGAACTCTATAAAGGTTTGGGGGATCTTCAAGAAGCGCTGGCAAAGAACGGGCCGCTACCCGAAGCAACGAAGGTGCAAGCGTACCAAGGCGTTGATGGTTTGAAACAGATGTTTTGGAACCAAACGCGGAGTAAGACTGAGAATCTATCCATTTTATATGAGAACATGCAAGGACGCACAAAACTTGCCTTTTTTGAACGCTGGGTACGGGTTTGTAACGAGCGAGGTGTTACCTCGCGCAGTATAATTAGTGACAATTTTGTGCGAACACAGCAGGAGTGGTATAAAAAGCATACGAATGAACGACTAGCCAACTGGCAGGGTCGGTATATCCCTGATGGCGTTTTCCCTATTACTCACTCCACAACCATTTACGACGATGTGACATCGTATTTTAACTGGAAAGATGGTGAGGTCTTTGGTATCGAGATTCATAACCAGGAGATCGCCGACGCTCAGCGCCAATTCTTTGAGATGCTATGGGTTCAGGGGATCCAGATTGACGATCTCAAATCTCTTGCCGAGCAACTACCAAAATAAAAGTAGAAGCGCGGATGAGGTGCTTCTACTAGATCAAGTTATGAACGATGGCGGTCGCTACGAGTTGCGTCCGCGATGTCGTGCCGCATTTCGCTGAGGCGGTCTTGACGCGGCTTCTTACCGCTTCCTCAGAGATCTCAAGATATTTACTGATTTGTCTGTTCGAAAATCCAAAGGCAATGAGACGAAGTAATTTCAGCTCATCTTCTTCAGTGAAACTCGGTGGAATCGGGCCTTTGTAAGGGCCAGCGATTTTGCCGGCCCGCAATGCAATGCAGACAGCGCGACAAGCTCTGTTGCTGATCCATTTGGTCACCTCGGTGTTCTCGTTGTAGCCAAGCTTTTCGTAAACCGATCGTAACCGGCCTGCGACCCCATCACCACTGATTTTCAGGTTTTTCCCTGCCTGATCATCCGTCAGTCCGCAGGATTTTTCCTGGAGGGCCTCGAGTTCTTTAGTGTCGAGCGATTCCAGTTGATCGGGTGTTTCAAGCGGCTTGGGCATACCTCTCCCTCATCTCCGTAGTCGGTAGCTGCACCTCATCCGCGCATGCGCCATCGTACCGTATAATCTGGGCGAATACAAGAGGTTGTCTCCCTCTTTTGGGTCTATTTGGCGACGTTATTCTATCCCATTTGTTTTTCTTAATGCACGACTTAATCGCCTTCAAGCAACTCGCATACCCCATAAAGTTTAGATTAGTTGTGCTAAAAGTGAACATAATAGTAAAGTAAAACCATGAATGATCAGTCAGAACGAGTGAAAGGATACCTCTTAAAAATAGGATTCAAAGCGGAGGTAGCAGATATTTATATTGCCCTACTCTCTTATGGCCCTCAGACCATTTCTGAAGTGGCGAGGCGTTCTGGGGTTGAACGGACTCGAATTTACCGAATGCTCGACGAACTGAAGAGTAGTAATCTTTTAGAAGTAGAAGTACGGTATAAGCGAAGCATCCTGCGTGCGGCGCCAATTGCAAACTCGCATATTTTACTTGCAAAAAAAGAACGGGACGTTTATGAGCTTCGTGATGAACTCGCGATACTAAAAGATAAATTAGCGGTCAACTTGCTTGAGTCGCCGGCTATGCGCGTCCAATCTTACCAAGGGATTGAGGGTCTTAAGCAGATGCTATGGAACCAGACGAAGACAAAATCAGAGATTATCTCCTTTTTGAGCGAGAGTATGCAACAGCAAACCGATATCGTTTTTTTTGAGCGTTGGGTTAGTTTATGTAACGAGCGCCAGCTTTCGTCGCGAAGTATTATAGGTGATGAATTTATTGCTGCGCAGAAAAAATGGTACGCATCACATGCAAACGAACGTCTAACGAATTGGCAAGGGCGTTACGCAACACCCGAATTGCTTCCCATAAGCTATTCAACAGTGGTTTATGACAATGTCACTACATATTACCATTGGAAGAATGGCGAACTCTTTGGAGTAGAGATTTATAACCAAGAGATCGCCGATACCCAACGTCGACTATTTGAAATGGTATGGGTTCGGGCTGTGGATTTCGATGATACGGAGATAGAAAGACTTCACCAAAATAATCACCGTATTTGACCCTCTCTTCGCGAGCAGCATTGTTAAGCAATAGAACCCATACAAGATTAGTGGCGAGTGCTGGACAAACTACGTCCAGCACTCGCTCGGGGATCTAACCCTTCACCTCGGTAACGGTGAACAGCTCATGCGCAAGTTCTACGACCGAATCGATAAACCTCTGGCTACCAGTGCGGTCGTATGGATGCAGGAACAAGGTGTTGTCATCGTGCTTGGCGACGGTGTCTACAAGAGGCAACTTCGCGAAGGCATCGCCATACCCTTGTGCTTTCTGATCCGTCCTGTTGGGCCTGTCCAAGAAAATGCCGATTGCCTTAACGCGATCGTCCTCTGAGGATACGCGCCCAATTCTAATCTCGGCCGATAGCTTCTTCATCATTTCACCTTTCGGTAACGGGGTTGAGCCTGAGATCATAATATCATTTCGTATCTCTATGGCACATAGAAATCTTTTAAGATGCTATGGACTCAGGTTGAATGTTGGCTACGCGGGTGGACGTTGTGTGTCGTTTCTATGGCAGCGAACGATGCGTCGCACACAATTCAATTTACTTTTCAAACCGAAGCTTATCTGATACAATTTAGTTTGCTAATTTATGCTCGACAATGTTTAATAGCTTTCACAATTCGGCCTCATCGTCTAACGGTTAGGACACAAGGTTCTCATCCTTGCAATCGGGGTTCGATTCCCCGTGAGGTCACCATGATATTATTCAAAAATCTACAGATAAGAAAGTTCCAGAAAGTATATTCTGGGGCTTTTTCTTTGCTTTTTACCTCTATTGTATCGGGTTCGATTCCTTGTGAGAGTGAATCATGATGGTAGATAGGAGGTATAATCGTAGTTATGACAAAAACTATCCTTCTTCGAGGCCCAGCGGGCGTGGGCAAATCTACCATCGGCAAACAACTACAAGAGCAGCTATCGGGTAATTGGGCGAATCTAGACATTGACCTTTTTAAACGCATGATTTCTAAAGATTCCAGTGCATTTCGAAGCGATACGGCGCATGATGTGGCGCTGTATTTTATTGAAAAGTTGCTTCAGAGTAGTGTGAATATAATCGCTGAAGAGATTTTTAAAGAACCATTCTACAAACAAACTCTGGAGCTTTTTGAGAAGTACGATTGCCAAATCTTGACAGTCTTCTTAACGGCTCCCGTCGATACCGTCGTACAGCGTGATGCCGGACGTGCCAAAAATAAGGGTAAAGATATTATTAAAGGCCTCCACGGTGAGATAGTTTCGTTGAATGAGAAGCTCGTTATAGATACGAGTCAAAACACTATTCAAGAAATCGCAGACCAGATCAAGGCGGAACTAGTATGAAACAGAAACCAGCAGAGCTCATTTTTGCGCTTCAACTAGCTCGTGAGGCTGGTGATATTTTTAAAAAGTATTTCGGTAAATCACACACGGAATGGAAGTCAGACAACACACCCCTCACTCAAGCAGACTCCGAAATAAATGATTTGATCATTCAGCGTATAGCAGTAGCGTACCCCGCGGACGGTGTGTATGGCGAAGAAGCTTCGAATCAAAATAAAAGTAATCGAGTATGGGCGATTGACCCTGTTGATGGTACTCAGCCGTTTGAAAACGGTATTCCTGTCTGTACGATCGTCATTGCGCTGATTGAATCAGGCGTGGTGAAACTCGCTGTTGCATATGAACCCATATCGGGTGACACCTACTATGCTGAGCAGGGCCGAGGGGCGTATAAGAACGAGCTACCCATTCAATGCAACGCCGCTACAGTCTTTGTAAGGAACTATGTTGCCACTTCCAGCGGTATGCCACAAACGCACGCTTCAACCGGTACCATTCATGATCGAGTAGAGAAAGAGAAAGGCAAAGTATTCAACTTTCGTTCCTTTACATATTGCGCGATGAAAGTTGCTGAAGGCAAATTCAGCGGTAGTGTACTGGGCGTCGGCCGTTTATTTGATATCGCTGCGCCTGCTTTGATTGTTGAAGAAGCTGGGGGTCGAGTGACCAGCCTCAGCGGCAAAAAACTGGACTATATTAATGGTTCGGATGGCATAATTGTCTCTAACGGCCCTCTGCACGATCGATTTGTGGAGCTACTTAAGGTTTAGTAAGTCATCAAGCTTGTAATAGGCTAAAAGTAAACTTGGGTAGATAGTATTCCACCTCTGTTATTTTGGTGTTCGATTCTCTTTAGATCTAACTGGATGTCTAAGCCGAAGATGTCCACTAGCCCCAGTGAATAGCTAGTGTAAACTTATTGAGAAGGGCTTTCTGTTAAAATGAAGAGCATGCAAGAAGTATGCTCTGAAGAAATTCTACCCTCACAAAAACTTCCCGGTTTGTTCTAGGAAAGCGCTATATGAGAATAATCACTGCCGGCCCAAAGTATTCTGACATCGACGTCTATGGTGGCATTACTGCTTATGCCGAATTACTGCGGAAGCAAGGTTTTGAAGCCCAGGCTGTAACCACTGCCAAGCTTAACGACAGCATCCCGCCAATTGTTCGCGCATGGAAAGTAGATCTGGCACGCGAATATGCACCCCGGCTAGACGACACCTACACCTTGGTTGATGTTTCTGAACCGGGCTACTTTGAAAAATTTGTGGATATGGAGCGGATTGATGAAATCATCGATCACCATCCCGGATTTGAGGAGTTTTGGCAGGAGCGTATCGGCGACAATGCGCTTATCGAACCTGTGGGTGCTGCCTGCACTCAAATTGCCGAAAGGTGGGAACAATCCGGGCTTATCGACCGAATAAGCGAAACGAGCGCTCGCCTTCTTATGTGTGGAATCTTAGACAATACACTCAATTTTGGAGCAGACATAACGACCGAACGAGATCATAAGGCTTACGAAACGTTGAAGACATATGCTAATTTGCCCGAGGACTGGCCCGCTCGGTACTTTCGTGATTGTGAACAAATTATCTTACAAGACCTGGCAGCCTCGCTGAAAAACGACACTAAAACCCCGACACTTCACACATACCCCCATCCGACCGCGGCAGGCCAACTTGCTTTATGGGACGCAGGAGCTATTGCTAAAGAATCGGAGGAAATCTTTAAGCAAGTAATCTCAACCATACAACCCCATTGGTTTATGAACGCTATTAGTATCAGTGAAAAGAAAAGCTACTTTATTACTGATGTTCCCGAGATGAAGCAATGGCTCGGTGATCTTCTTGACGTGACGTTTGTAGACAATATTGCTGAGACGGATCGTATGTGGCTGAGGAAAGAAATATTTAAGGCGGATATCGATAAGTCAGCTAAAGAGCGCCAGTCTCCTACGTAAGAGATATTATTTCCTGAGAGTCGCTATCAACCGTTGCTCGTCCAGAAATAGGTCGAGCGCGTCGTTGATATTGGGGATGACAATATCTGAATTGAGCAGTGTCTGCACATGCACGCCCTCGGCCTGTAGGGTGACAATCCGCAGCTTTACTACCTTCATTAATTCAAGATCAATCGAGCCGTTACCGATTGACGCGCAGGTTTCAGGTTGTAGTTCCAGAGCCAAGTTTCGTTTTTCTTCGGCATTTTTGGCAAGCTTCCACTCGATACCCAAGCTCGTCGCCAAAGTATCGGCATCGTTTCTGGTGTTACCCGTGAAGAATACGATCTTGAAGCCTGCACTTTTGAGCTGGCTAAGCCTTTCTTTGACACCAGATGGCACAGTGCCAGCTACCGAAAGTGTGCCATTCAAATCAAGGATTATTGTCTTTATTTCGATTTGCCCTTGTCCAGGTATGTCGTAAGTCATGCTATTCCATACTCCCAACCCGGCTGCCAAGCCTTCGTCTTGCGCCAGTCCTCGTCAATAGCTTGTTGCCAAGTTTTACCTTTAAGCAATACATCAAGCGCTAGCTGCGGCGCTTGGTGAGCTACGATAGCAATGTGTTTGCCATCATAGTTTTGTTTCAAAAACTTTAGAAAGTCTGCCATGCGCTTTTCGACATCCTTGTAATTTTCGCCGTTTGGAAAAGGTATATCAACATAATCTTCCATGCTGTCTTTGAAGGTGTGCGGTTTGCCGTTCATATCGCCGTAGTTACACTCGCGCAGACGTTCATCTTGAATAATTTCGTATTTGTTTCCAAAGCCTAGCTCTGCTGAATCTATCGCTCGTTGCAAGTCGGAACAGAATACCGCATCAAAGTGTTTATCGGCTGCTTGCCTGGCGAGATCAGCGGCTTGTTCCGTACCCTTAGCCGAAAGTTCCCCTGGCAGCCAACCAGTTGCCAGATGAGTCTCGTTATCTGTCGTAGTGCCGTGAACGAAATAGGTGATTTTAACTGTCATGAGATTATTTTAGCATCACGCCTCGTGCTTACTTCTCAAGACTTGCCTTCTCAGTTAAATGGAAAATAAGACCCGGGGCCGCAGTTCGGGATATGGTATGCAAAGCATGCAATTAGGGCCCTTTACATTTCAAGCAATTTGCGCAAGACTTAAGTATAGTAAAGAGGATATGGTTATGACTCAAAGTGCGCACAGTCCATCGGGCAATCAACTCCGTTTCGCGCTTAATCTGCGCTGGGTGGCGGTAGCATCATTGCTTATTATCGTAGTTATGCTCATTATATGGAAGCCGTGGGCGGGCGGCGCTAATGCAGACGACCGGACAATTACGGTGCGAGGCGAGGCAACGCTTACTGCCAAACCTGATGAATTTGTCTTTTACCCAATGTATGAGTTTAAGGCCACAGATAAAAATACCGCATTGGCCGAACTTAGCAAAAAGAGCGATGAGGTGGTAAATAAGCTGAAGGAGCTCGGCGTGCCTGAGGGTAAAATTAAAACCGACAGCAATGCCTACGGACGAAGTTATGCACCTTCTGCACCTGAATCGGTAGATAGTACTTTTACATTGTCTTTATCGGTGACAGTCAGTGATCAGAATTTGGTGCAGAAAGTGCAGGACTACCTAGTTAGCACTGGGCCAACAGGCAGTATTTCGCCGCAAGCAAGCTTTAGTGACAGCAAGCGCAAACAGCTTGAGGGCGAAGCTCGGGTCAAGGCGGTTGAAGATGCCAAAACGAAGGCTGATCAAACCGCCAAGGAACTTGGATTTAAGACGGGTAAGGTTAAGTCTGTCTCTGACGGTACCGAGCTCATCGGACCGGTCGAGCGTGATGCTACCAGTGCACCAGGCAAAGTTTCATTGGGTGTGCATCCTGGTGAAAACGAGTTGCCCTACTCTGTGAGTGTCGTATTCTTTATTGACTAGGGTGTATCTCAATGGAAGATGGACAAACGGCAACAATACTAGGTATGTTATATCCTTTTTGGTGATCATATTCTGGACGCTTGTAGTGGTAGCTCTTGTCTGGGGTGCTATTAAATTGATGAAAAAGCTCCGAAGTAAAAACAGTAAGTAGCACTTATCCTAGTCAAAAACACCCCTTTATCGGGGTGTTTTTGATGTTCAAGTTTCAGTTAAGAACGCGCAGACAGCGAGTGTGGTCGTAGCCGCCGAGCATCTGCCCGGCGGCTACGACTTCATGGAATCAGCGGAGGGTCGTGTCGCCGCACTGTGGCAGCGAGTCGGCGAAGGCGTCCTTCAGCGACTGAGGCGTGAGCTCTTCGAGCGACATCTCCACCACTTGTGGCAGAGCCGGTCCCATCGCCCCTTGCGGGTCGAGGGTGCGGACCTTGATCTTCGCCACACTGTGATGTGTGGAGAAGCTGTAGGCGGCGACCGGCCCTGAGGTGTAGTCGTTGCGAGTGAACCAGAAGATGCATCCAGGCGTGGTGTCGTCGCCGTCCAGCTCCAGCTCTGCAGCCCCGGCGAAGGGGGCCACCCAGTAGGAGGCGTTCGTCATGGCGGGAAGGATTCGTTCCTCCTTGAAGCCGTTGCTGATGAGCATCTGCTTCACATCGATGGGCTCGTCCGGTCCTTCCGGCTGTGCCGCGCTTGTCGGCGCGGTGCCGGCGCTCTCCTCTGACGTCCCACTGCTGTCGTTGCCGCATCCCGTAAGCACGAGAGCGATTACGAGGCTGCCGACGGCACCTGTCATTCGTGTCAGGTTGAGCTTCATCCGCTATTTCACCCATTCTGTCGTTGTCTTGCGCGTTTTCTGCCCGATAGGACATTGAAGTTTACAGTAATATAAAAATTGGTATAAGTCAATACGAATCGACAAACACTTGTGCTGCTTAAATTCAAGCGGGCGGATATCCATATGAATAAGAAAAGCTCCACAAATAAAATGTGAAGCTCGGCTTGGTTGATTTAAATTCGGAGAATCTTATCGGGACGGGAGGGGGCCTATGCGGCCCCCTCCCGTCCCGGGTGTTCAGCTGCTGAAGCCGCTCCGGGCCTCGTAGCAGGTGAACATCCCCATCCAGTCACTGACCTTCAGGGGATTGTGGAAGTCGATCTCGCCTTCGACGCGGCACCCGATCAGCTCGGGCTGGTCGTGGCACTCGACCACCACGGCGCGGTAGCTCCACGCGTCCACACCGACGACATCGTGGTCCAGACCCGTGATCACCACCTTGACCCTGACGAGCTCCCATCCCATGCTGTTGCGGATGGTCATCTCGACTGGGGCACGCTCCACGATTGGCAGCGCACCTTCGAGGGACGCAAACATCTCAGCGAGAGTCACCTCTCGTTCGACGATCGCGCCCATCAGAGCCGGCTTCGTTCCCTTTGCCTTAACCATGACCATGACTGGTCACCTCTCTTTTCTCTTGGGGTCTTGGCGTGCTGCCCGATGACTCCATGATAAAGAGAAATAGCTAAGATACGAGAATGAAAAGCTATATTACCATAAGATGTACAAATGTTTCGATTGCATCATGCGTATTGCGGTAATTAAGGCAGCACACGGGTATGATATAACAATCTCCCCAATTTTGCAATTATTTTTATGCGCAGCTTGGACGTTCAGAGTGACCCCTGATGCGCTTTTCAAGTGATAAGGTGCAAGATATAATAGCGGTGCCATTGAAGCCAGGTGGATCGTTATAGCCTCTTGATTTGTATTGAGAGGCTGTCCGTTTCATGTGCCGAGCATGTGACGCTACTATTCGAGGAGAAACATGAACCGTGCGACGGCGCGGCGGAATATACGCCTCGTACAGGCATATCGTTGCCTCTTGCCTATGTATGTCGTCATCCCTGTATTGGTGGTATTCTTCCAATCAAATGGCGTGACACTTGGGCAGATTTTTGCCGGGCAAACCCTGTTTGCGGCAGCTGCTATTTTGTTCGAGGTACCAAGCGGGAGAGTTGCGGATCGTTTCGGCTACAAAAAGTCGATGCTGGCAGGAGCAGGGTTTCTTACTGCTGGATATAGTCTTTACAATTGGGACGGTTTTGCAACTTTTGCGACTGCCCAATTCCTCAGCGGCGTCGGATTTTGCTTTGCTAACGGAGCGGACGCGTCGTTGGCTCGCCAAACTCTAATAGAGGTCGGAGAGGAAGACAAATACAGTAAATTCCATGCCGGAATATTTGCATACGGCAACCTGACCGGAGTAGTCCTGGGGCTGATCGGAGGGTTCCTTGCCAGTTATTACCTTTGGATGCTCGCCATCCTGCAGGTAGTAGTAACGGGATGCGCGATCGTGCTTAGTCTACTAATGGTTGAGCCCAAACGCACGCAGCAGACCGGGTCAATTACGCTTGCTAGAGCGGCAAAAGTGATATGGGGAAACCGGAATCTGCGCTGGCTGATCCTTGCCTATGCCTCATTGGTCCCCTTTGCCCAGACGTTTGTTCTCCTGTTCCAATCGTATCTTACGGCCGTTGGCTTGCCGCCATGGCTTATAGCAACATTGGGGACGGCTCAGGTGTTGCTCATGGCTGCGATGGCACTGTTGGCGCCTGTGCTCTTAAGATTAGGATTACGGCGAGCGTGTATTTTGGTAGTCACGGTGATGGCAGGATCATTTTTGGTCCTGGGATCGGCCGTTTCTGTTGTACTGGTACCGGTGCTCGCTGCCTTTTGTTTTTCAGAGGCAACGTGGCGTACGATCATCGATACCCATGCTCAGCAGGAAATCGACGCTTCGAGGAATGAGAGTATCCGGGCGACAATCCTGTCGGTCAGAGGGATGAGCGGCAATATCATGCGCATATGTTTTGGTATGCCGATTGCGTTGCTGGCGGATATCTTGCCGTTGCAGCTGACGCTGTTTGTGACGGGCATGGGATGCCTCCTTATCTGTGGAGGTGCCGTGTTGCGGCTGGCGAAGTAGATTGGAGCAGATACCGATTCTACCTCAAAGTAAGGGGTGGGTCAGCTTTTGGCCGATCCACCCCCTCTTTATCTGCATTTATATGCACTCTTATGTTGCCAGTGTAATCTTTTTGACAGCTGCAAGACTCGAGTGTTTTAATACTAGTATTCAGCATCCAAGCTAACAGAAAAGCGGTGACATGGACAAGCAAGAGTTAAGACAAGCACTTGATAGAGTATTTGAGATCGGTAGTAAGTATTCTAGATCATTCAGTATGTGGAATTGGTTGGGTCTTAGCGGCTTTGCCGATGAGCAGCTCGAGATGCTTAATCGGGTGTGGCTAAGGTTTGAGGGCGGAGGCACCTTTGAGGAGTGGCTTCAAAGATACCATGCTGATATGTATCGGCAATACAGCGCACAGCTCACTGAGGTGTGGGACGCGCTCAAGACACACACTAATGTAGCTGATGCTCCTAGTATCACGGGCTTAAAAAACGCACAGAGACAGCTGGATAGCTGATTGCCGGGGCATCTCATCGAGATGCCCCCTTTCATCTGCTTTTCCCCACGCAAGCGGCGTGGAACCGGAGGGAGTATCTGCTTAATGTTATGAAGGGGGCGTAGCTGGTGGGCGCGGAGGAAATTGCTGGATATAATCATATGCCCGCTCCCACGGCAAATAAGGAAAGTACGCCGGCGGCCGGTGGTGATACTCCTTGCAAAACGTCTCTAAATCCATATCTGTAATGACCCTCCGTTCAATATCCCAGTTCGGGAAGCGTTTGGTGTGATGTTCGCGCATACTATTCAATATCTCATCTTCCCGTGTCCATCCGGCAGCGTCAAAGACCCAGCCGTCTTTGTAACAATACACGTGATTGCCTGGGTACTTACCTAGTGGTCGCGTATAGATGATGTCATAGCTTTCATTTCGATGCAGATCATAAAATAAATATGCGAGGATATGACAGGCTCCACCGCCAAAGAAGGCCAGATCGTCACGTTTCCATGACAAGAACATATCTTTCTTTTGCTCTGGGTTACGATTGAAGGTAGTTGGTGGCGGATACGTCATGCCGGTATCTCCACTGATATGAGGCCGCGTTCTAGCTCCGTCGCCTTCGATACAACCTCACCCTTTGGATTCACAATTGCCGTGCAGCCGTACCCCGTATAGTCATCGCTTTGATGGATGACATCCGACGAAACCACCCAGCATCCTGATTCTTTCGCCCGATCAATTAAATTAGGTATATGTTTAGCCCGATACTTTATGGCTTTCTCGGTTGGCAGGCGGTTGTTAAGTGGATAAAAAATGACCCTTGCCCCCTGTACCGCCAGCTCGGCCGCTCCTTCAGTGAAACGGGCATCGTAACAAATGTTAATACCAAAAGTAATCCCAGATACAGTAAACACGGGGTAGTCCTCGCCTGATTTGAAGTTCTCCTCAAACAAATGAACTTTACGGTACTTGCCAAGTGGCTTACCTTTGCGAATCACTACGGTGGTATTGAAGTAGTTGCCTCCGTCTTCCTCGATCATTCCGAGAATTGCTGTAACCTTGTAGCCCGAAAGCTGATCTAATATCTCCTTGAACCGTAGGGATTGCAGATTTAAGGCTCGCGCCTCAGTTTCTTTATTATCAAGTGTGTAGCCTTGCAGGAAACATTCGGGAAAGCAAAGGATGTCAACATTTTGTTTATCTGCTTTTTTCATTGAATCGCGAACAACTGAGAGAGCGGAAGGTATATCACCTTGAATGTCTTCTAGCTGAGCAGCTCCTATTCTTAAGCTCATGCCGTCGCCTTCAAAAGCTTCATAACACCTTCGGTGGGTCGCACATCCCCGTAGCACCGAAAAAATGTCGCCAGTGTCGCCTCGTGCAGACCGAATGAATGCCCGATCAAAGCATCGGAAACCATCGTTACTTTGTATTGCAGTTCTGCGGCATCACGTGCCGAGGCCTCACAGCAGACGTTCGTTACGGCACCAACAATTAAGAGTGTGTCTATGCCTCTTTCCTGGAGTTGATCGCGCAGATCGGACTTACCCGGGAAGAAGGCGCTATGGCCTTGCTTAGTCGCATAAATATCGCTAGACCCTGACTGAAGCTCTGGCCATAGCGTCTTTGATTTGCCTGATTTGCCGTCAGCCTCGTAGCGCTTTGTTAATTCCTCGCCAAAGATAGCCCGAAAGTTTTCGGTTGCTTTTTGGATAGGAGTTGTGACCCAGGCGATAGTCCCGCCACGTTCGCGCAGTGCAGCGGCAAGCACGTTCACATTATTGGAAATGCTGGCTATTTGCTCTTCGTTATCACGCCCAGTGCCTTCGTCGAGATCGACAACGACAAGAGCCGTTCTTACCGGACTGATTTGCGGGAAGGCGTAGAGATAACCACGCCGGTTTACAACTTTATCTACGATTTCCCGACGGATGCCGCTAGGGTGTACTATTTTTTGAGCCATAGAAAACTCTCCCCTTTTGAATGTTTTTATTTTTTTACATAAGCCTCTCAAAGCTTTAATTTTAGTGTAGCACCATGAATGCAAAGGACGTGGTGTAGTAATGACAGCGCCCTAAAAAAGTTCTTGCTTCTCCCTATGAGATGCATTGATGGCTACGACGGTTTACTCGCGGACACAACGACAGTCGCGGCGCGTTCATATGTTTCGTATTGTGTGAAGTCGCGATTTGGGTCGAACAGGTATTCAACGCCCGTTATCTCTGTGGCTGGTTCCATTAGGATAGAGCGAAAACCTGCTTGCGCCAAGCCAGTGGCAACCTCTACTTTGAATTGTTCAAAACGAGCCTTGCTTTTTCTTGAGTCGTAAACTGGATGTTCGTCTGTATCGAGCCCTGAGGCAATCTCATATAATATAACGTGTCCGCCGGGCCGAACGACACGATACATTTCATTGAAGAGTTGGTTGGTTTGGTTTCGAGGATCAATACCTGGGTTATTAGGTGACTCAAGCATGTGGAGAAGACAATTTGTCTGAGCAACGTGTATGCTATTGCTGGCAATCCCCGGTTTTAAGGCGTCGGTAATGACATAATCACCGTGAAGTGCCCTCATATCGGAGACTGTAAGATCTATAGTTAATGGTCTTGCACGGTATACGTCATGGGCGAGCGCAGCAAAGGCAGCCGAAGATAATGCACTCAGGCAGCCTATCTGCAGGGCTCGTCGCGAACCAGAGTCTTGAGAAGCTGCAGGCTGCAGTCGATTATAGCGAGCTTCGTACATGGGCCAATGTTGCAAAACGTTACTGTATCGCATTTGGCCTTCTTTGAAGATCTGACGGATAATATGAAGCATAGTAATGCGCTCCTGGTCCTGTGGCGGAATGTTGTCCCAATTATTGAGGTCATAGGTGTCAAGACGCCTACATTCGTCTTCGATCTGCGAGGTGCCTAGCTCCGATCTGGTGAGGGATCGATATGCTTCATGAAGCGCATTATCCTGGTCGAGAGACGAGACGCCCAATACTTTCTCTGCTAAAGAGTGTTTTTCCATCTTTCAAGAGTAGCGTAAGATTATGTGAGGTCAAACTCACCCTGCAATCTCAAGGAAGTGAACCCGGGTGCATTGTGCGCACCCGGGTCGAAGCACCTATTACCAGGAAGCTCGCGCTGCGCCCCATGCATCACCAGTTGTCAACGGGAAGTCATAGAACGCGCGGGCGCTGAGCATGTCACATGCGTGACACAGTGCCGCGAGGGGCCACATTCGCCTATCAAAGGGCGAATAGTCGCTATCACGAATCCCCTCAACGTAGTACAGAGCGTTGCGAAGTGCTGGCGTGAGTACAACGCCATATTCGCGAAGCTTCCTTTCGGCGAATTGCTTACGAATAGCCTTGTCGGATAGTTCGGGCAGTCTGCGCAGCCTTCCCTGCTCGTCGGCTACCGGTTTACCGTCTTGAAGCACAAAGCTCCAAGGCTTCTCGATGTCATGCCAAAACAGTACCAACAGGCCATCGCTACGGCTAAAGCGCTCATGAGGTTTTAGTTGGCTCAAGCGGCCGGTTGACTCAAAAGCATCGAACAGTAGCATCCAGATATTCATTGCCTCGGTGATATGATCCCAGTAACCACCGGTCCATGCCTGATGATTAAAACTTGAACCCGCGGCCTGTCGAAACAGCTGCCGATTGTCATTAATTGTCCGCTGACAGATGCTGCGGTTGGGTTCATCGATCATCGCCACCATAACATCGAGCGTATAACGTGGGGGCATTTTCACTCCTTGTTGTATAGGTGCTGTTGCTATTCTTATTGCTATTTGATTGGAAGAATAGCAGCATAATTTGAGTCAAAAACAACTGAACCCACCACTAGTGAAAGTACGTTACAATAGCCACATGCACTGGATTCAAAAACATATCATGCAAGAACTCTCTACGCATGTAAGCTGTCGTTATAGTGAGCTAAAACCGCGCAGTGTGGAGGGTAATCTTTTTATGTACCATATGCAACAGTTACGAAAGGACGATTATGTTCGTAAAGATACCGGGGGTTACGTTCTTTCACAAAAAGGTAAACTGTTCTCGGGCCGTATGAGTCTTAGGCAAGGCTCGGCATTAATGCAGCCCAAAATCGTTGCTATGCTAGTTTGCCAAGATGTTAAAGGTGACTATTTGTTGTTTCGCTGGACGAGGCAGCCCTATAGAGGACTTGTTAGCTTTCCGTTTAGTAAGGTTCATTTTGGCCGCACAATTGTCGAAACTCTTCAAGAAGCGTTTTTCTACAAGACAAACCTAAAAGGTAGCTTTGCCTATGTCGGAGATATATACATAAAGGTGCTTGGCAAAAATAAAGAAACGGACGATCATATGCTGGCTCACATTTATAGGGTCACTGATATGGAGGGGGTGTTAGGAGGGCATGACGGTTTGACGGGCCAACCCTTTTGGGGGAGACCGAAGGATATACCGACTAACGAACAAGTGCCAGGTTTTATAAATGTGTTAGAAGTGGTAGGTTCTGGTGCTCAAGGTTTTATGCGAGAAGTAGTAGTGGACCAACCAAATGATTAATCATACGGTTTTCTACCAGGTGAAAACGTTGTAATTGACAAAACCTAGTAATTATGGTAAAATGAGATTAGTTTCGTAATTATCGCGAAGCACATTGACAGAAAAAGATAGAGCCGGACTCATTGCATACAATAGGTTGCATGCAATGAGTCCGGCTTTCTAGTCAGCTTTCACCCCGAGAGGACTTTTGATGACCAGTACGACCAAGCAGTCCCTGAACACCAGTGGCCTGCTCAGCGACGGCTACACGAACAGGCTTCTCAACCTGATCGAGGTGCCGGAAGGCAGCACCGTTTCGGCCATCATCCTGGCCCACGACAGTGGCAGCGAAGTGATGAAGGCGCACTTCAACCCGCTCGTCGAGGACCAGTTCCTCGCCATGAGCCAGTGGTGGGATGGTGCCGACGTTCACGCTCACACCTACCGGAACCGATTCGACGAGATCGCGGAGACGGCTAAGCGCCGTTGGCCCGAGGCTCGAGTCTTCGTGGTGCCGGGAGGTTGCCTGTGCTGCAACGGCGTGGAGAACCTGCTCGAGTACAACTGCGAGCGCTGACTTCTGTCTGTGGTGTGGCCGTCGATTCAGACGGCCACACTCAGCAATGCTTTACTATGATTTCAACCTAAGTTTTGAATGTATTCAAGATTTAGGTTGAGAGAATAATAAATGCTTTAATTTTCTTCGGGTTATGATGTTTTGACATGGAGAAAGCCCGTACCGATGATGTCGGTACGGGCTTTGCTCGCTTTCTCTATCTTGTACTGGTGTTATCATGTCTCGTTGCCCGCCAAGAGGTTGGCGATCGGGTCGGTGAACTCGTCGAGCCACTGAGGCTCATCGAAGAACAGGGCCCAGCCGCCAAAGAAGAGCAGAACGAGGAAGACGCAGATGACAGAGCCGAGGAGGACGCGCCAGCCCCACGAATTCAACTTGCTGGGCTCTCGATAGCCAAGCGGGTGACCATCGTTTTCTAGTACCTCGGCCTCGAGGATGCCGCGGGAAGTGCTTTCGGTCATCGCGATAACCTTTTCTGTAGACGAAAAAGGAGCAGGATCCACATGGCTTGTTGGGCGCAGGGATTAGTCTATATAAGCATAAATATGGGTAAAAGTCAATATCATCACTCAATCAGAAGATAACCTCGACATGTGAAGAAGCTTCGGGGGTGCAGTACACCCCCGAAGCTTGCTCTATACGGACTTGAGGCGGCCCAGCATCACACCGCCGTAAACGCGCATTAGGTCGTTCACCTGCGAGATACCGAATGTCCCCCGAAGTCCATGAACGGTTAGAGCGTGTTGTTCTTTGAGCCCAATGAACGCGTGGATGACCTCTCCGGTCTCGGTGCCGATGACATGGTAGGCCATTTCCTCCACGGCACCGACTTTCACTGTGCTTAGGCGCAATTTGTGAGATCTGTGTTGTGGTGTTGGCTGAAGGCCAGACACATACCCTGTGAAGTCAGCTCCATCGTAGTCAGTTTCGTGCTTCACGAAACAGGCATTGGCAAACGAGATAAGACGAGCGGCCATGAGTGTTGGCACTACGATCTGCTCCCGAGCCTCCTTGGCCTCGCTGTCGACCTGGACTTGGTAGTCCGGGTGTTGGAACCTCACGGAATGTTTTCCAACTTCGATTCCCACGATCATCTTGTAGCTCAGTAGCTCACCGCTGGCTCGAGCAGTGTGAGAGATGGCGTTGGCGGGAACCGTTAGGAACGTAACGAGCTGAGACATCACCACTCCTAAAAATGCTTTCTCGGTAAGAACTATTTATTATAGGAATGTTTTATAGCTTGGGTCAAGGCACGTACCCTCCGTGGAAAAAAATAGCAGTAACACTGCCTCCTAATGATTCGTCAGAGGCAGTGTTTGATAAATCATTTTGGGATGTCAGAGAGGTTCGGTATCCAGGCCCCCGGAGGGAGCCGATGGTGGGTGTTTCCTTGCCACCGGCCCCCTCGAGAATCAGCGCTTGGTCAGGGCTGCCCCATCCCGCAAGAGCTTGTCGCTCTCCACAAGCTCTCGTAGACACACCTGAAGGTCGGCGTTGTCCTTGATCTGCTTGCCGCCCGCGTTGTTGATGTTGGTCTTCAACTCGGTCTCGGTCTTCCAGACGCCACGCCTCTTCAGCTGCTTCAGGATTGCCTCGGAGAGCTCTGCTCTGCTCAAAAACTCTTCAGCCATGATTGAACCTCTCTGTGCGTTGTATGTACTACATACGTACATAATATAATCTCATATAGCACCGAAAAGGTCAAAAAACCGCTTGCTTGGAGCCGCGAAAGCTCGTGGTTCTATTTTGTATTCTGTATTTTTGAGACGATGGTATAGTGAAGGCAAAGTTGAAAGTGTAAGGATGGCTACGACGGTATCGTAGCCATCCTGCATGCGGAGAGATCTAATTTGCCAAGCGGCGCACAACCAGTGAGATGAGGTTGGGCCTGGCGGTGTCCGGGACGCGCAGTGCATGGTTGACAGCCTGCGCCTGCTCTTTCGAGGGGGCCCACACTAGCAACCGCAGTCGATGCGGAATTTCATCGATCCGAAGTTCAAAGCTCCAGTCGCCTTCTTGCCATGTGGCAGGAGTATCCGCACTGGCGGCAGCTCGCTGCATTGCCGCGGCGACTTGGTTGAGCCCTTCGGTTAGCGAGGTGGTTCGACGGAGAAGCTCGGCCGCGTCGCGAGGTGTATTATTGCACGTGCTGCACATTTACTCTTCCAATCAGTGATCTGTAAACCCGGGTTTTCGCGCATACGTTTCTAAGGCGAAACTCTGTATATGATGCTATAAGAATATCATAATGTCAATTTAAGAACCCGAGCGCAATTATTAGCCCAGTTGTCTTTAGGTGAGTCTATTTTTATTCCCTTGCCCCTGGTTGAGATAGGAGCAAGGGAATGTCACGGCCTCAATTGGCACCGACTCATACTAGTTGCCGAAAGTGTTACTCGGGGTAGAGCGCCGACCAGACCTCGTCGGTGGTCAGCGTGACCCCCACGGTTTCGGCGTGGGTGATGTACTCGTGCACTACCCACTCGGGATGCTCCTGGGCGAGTGCTCTGAGCAACTCTCGCTTGGGTGGTGACACCGGCACCTTTTGGAACGGAGGTTTGATCGCTCGGATACGTTGGGGTCTCATGACAAGCCATTCGTCGTACACAGTATTCGTCTCCTAGGGCGTGACTTGCGGGTAGCGTTGAAGAGCTGCTTTATTGGTGCTTCTTCTAGACAACCACGGGACGTATAATACCAGTAACTACGCTCCCTAGCAATGAATCAGGATTGACTTAAGAGATCTTTTATTCTATAGTTACAGGATTCCGTTGCACGAAGTAACGGATACCTACTACCGAGAAATGAGAGACTTGCATGTCCAATACTCCTGTTAGCGCCGGCGAGATCGTGACCGCCGTCCAGAACGACCCGGACATCGACGAGGCGAGTTTCGAGCAGCTGAAGGACATGGTGGGCGAACTCGCCCAGATCATCGGTGACAGGCACAACGCACCGGTCACGTTTGCTCCCCTCTGCGAGATCAGTCTCACGCTATGGAGACGACTCAAGGAGATGGAGTGCACCTACGACAACAGCGGCAAGCTGGATGAGCAGATGCGGCTCCTCGCCCTGTTCGAGGGTCACTTCGAAGAATTCCTGTTCATCGGGGGTGCGACCGAAACCGAGGCCATGCTGGACTCCGAAATGGGTCTGAACGACGAGATGCGCCAGCTCTACCAGAGCGGCGAACTCACGTTCGGCACGTTGGCCCGGTGCCAGCCCAGCGTCTTCCTCACCTGATATCTCGGTAGTCCCAGCTTCACGCATATGTACGCGTGAAGCTGGGATCTACCCCTGTTATGGATTTTCTCAAACACTGCCTCGGACAGTGATTTTTTGTTTTGTAATTTCTTGCGATTTAGGTTAAATAGCCCGCCAGTGCAAGACTGGCGGGCTGGTTCGGGTGACGACACAATTACGGGCCGCTACTTGAAGTCCACAGATTATTTGCGCAAGTATTCGTAGCCGTCCATTATCAGGATTTCCTCGTCGAGAAGCTCGCCTAGACATATCAGCATCTCTCGCTTGGTTGTCTTCAGGTGTTTCTTTGCGAAATTACGCGAAATGTCCTCGAACAGTTGGTCGGCTGTTTTCTTTGTCGCCCCGCCGAGCTGAGCTCGAATCTCGGTCCGGAGTTGGCTGGTGGACGCAGCTTTCATTTCGGACATGATCACTCCTTACGTAGGCAGGTATATGCGATAGTATTACGCATTGGCTTCTCGAGTCAAGACCTTGGATTGGCTAGGCTAAATGAGGCCGAAGACTTGTTTCGCCGAGCTGAGCAGTTTCCTGCTGTCGCCGAAGACCTCGGTGGCTTTTAAGCCACCCATAATAACCGCGACGATGGTCGTCGTTTGTTGCCTGTTTTGAGTAGCATGACGCGCCGCAGATACCAGGCAGTAACCAGCAGGCGTAGTGTGACCTGTCTTGATGCCGACCACCCCGTCGACACCAAGCAGCTCGTTTGTATTTTTGAGGATGCCTACTTCTGGTATCCGTGTCTGCGGCCGTGCAACCATCTCGGCAATCACCGGGTTTTTGAGTGCGGCGATGCCTATTGTGACGATTTCTGATGGCGTGCTGGCCGTAGCTGTGCTGAAGCCATTTGCATCGTCAATGACCGTCCGACGAAGTCCCATGCGCTGTAGCATAGCCCGAGCATACGATTTGTAGGCTTCAGCTGAACCGAATACCCTTGCCACTAGAGTATCAGTTATGTTGTTAGCTGAAAAAATCAGTATTACCTCCAGAGCTTGGTACGGGGTTAGTGCCATGCCTTCGTACACTTTTAGTACTCGACCGCCTTGTGCGGCATATGCGTGATAGCTCGCAACATCTTGAAGGTTTAGTGTGAACGATTGGTCTAACTGCCCAGGTTTGAGCTGTTCTATGACTGCCAATGCGGCGATTATCTTTGCCATACTGGCCATCGGAGCTAACTCTTCATTGGTTGAGCGTGCAAGAAGCCCCCCTTCAATACTACCGACTGCTGCCTGACCGGTCGCCGGCCAGGTAAGGAGCCTGATTCGCTTATTCATGGTTCTCCGTTCGAAGTATCAACAGAATCACGTTAAGCAATACGGCGTTTTTAATTTAGTCATAACTTAGATAGAAAAACAATAGGTATCATAGGAGACTATCTCTTTGCGACTAGTAGATAAAAAAGCCACGAATTAGAGAGCGAGAACCTAAAAGACAAAAGGCCGGCGTGCTGCCGGCCTCGTCCCTCTGCTGTTCCCTATTTCTCGATGATCCACCGTGACCACTCGTGCGTGGTCGAGTCGCCGACCCAGCCGCTCACGAAGAGCTGGTCGGGTTCGGCCTCGATCGCGTACACGGCGTGGATTTCGGCGATTTCTTCGCCCGTTTCCGACATCAGCCGGAAGCTGAAGCTGTCACTGCGCGCGAAGCGCAGTATGCCCATGTAGTCGGCGATGTAGGTGGAGTAGGGCACGGCCGACACCCCTCCGGAGTACAGGCGCCTGTGCGATACCAGAACCTCTTGTCCGAGCCAGGCCCGAGTCGTGTTCTCGATCTCCTCGACCGACAGGATCGTGTTCGAGTTCATAGTTATGCTCCTCGCATCTCAGAAGAACTTAGAATATTATACATCATTACTACCTTATTGTCAATATCAGATCTTGCACCCCTGTGAGGCTTCTAAGAAATTGTGTGCCGACCTATTTTATCCGGGTCGGCTACGGATGGCAAAGCTATTTAGCTTGAATTGTGACTATTTGCTCACTGGCTTCAAAGAAGAGCTTCAGCGCCGGATAGCCTCCTTCTGGGAGTAGTCCGGCCTGGCTGTCCAGGCCGGCGGACAGCAGCAATTGTGCCGCGAGGTACATCTCGCCTTCAAGTTCGACGGGAATGAGGGGTACTTCGTTGAGCGTACCTGTACCTCCATCCCCATCTTTATCGACGGGATAAACATCTGCTGACATCGTGCCGTCATCTTCTCGTACTATATAGATGACACTTCCCTTCACATCGCCCTTAAGTTCGTGGCGAGGCATAGTTCTCTGTATTGTTTGTACGGCAAGGGAGATCAACGGGCTCGGTGTGGTCATGACCGTCCTTATAATCGTTCATACTATTGTACAGGCCTGTGCTATCTAAATATAAAAACACAGTAAAGTCAATTTCACCCCAGTTTGACCTCTTTGACTCCAAGTTTATCCTTGCATTAGGACCACGCTCCATTGTACAAATGATACGAGCTGTAGTTTACTCCTGGAGCTACCGTGTCGGATTGGAGCAGCTAACCAGGCTGTTCACGGCTCGAGGAGAGATATGCTCGTCAATCTCACTCCGCATGTTGTTGCTTTGCTTATTGAAGACGAGGAGGGACAGATTATTGGGATGCTGGGTTACGGGAACGATGCGACAATACGTTGCTTCCGATCCGTAATCGAGCTTCCTTCGCAAGGAGTGGCGCGTGTCAAAACTGCCACAGTCGTTACGGGCGAGATTGAGGTGGGTGGCATGAGCTTCCCGGTCACCAAGACCTCGTTTAGCGAGCCCGAAAACCTGCCCGTACCTGATGAGGAGACATGCTTTGTCGTTTCGCTTATCACAGCTCAAGCAGCAATGGCAGCACGACGCACCACTGATGATCTGTTGATTGTTGGAGAAACTGTTAGAGACATGGAAGGTCGTATCCTTGGTTGCGTAAGCTTGGGCCGCGTGCAATAAGAGAATCCGACAGTTAGGAGATTGTGCTCTCCCTGCGCGTTAGCGTGGGGAGAGCTATCATAAAAACTTTTCTATTTAAAAACTGATACCCAGGAGTCGCGATGCGACTCCTGGGGCGCACCTTAGGCCAGTTCGAGGTGATCGATGTTGACACCTCGCGCGATCCAGTCAGGGTGGTCGGGGTGCGTCAGCTCAACGATCCACCCCAAGTCTCTCGTCTTGTTGTACTTGTGGACGACGAGATGACGTGTGGTGGGCCACTCCTTGAACTGCTCGATTGTGGCGATGGCAGTTGCGTTGAGGTTGACGCGGAGACCCTCCTCCAAATGACGGGACTTGACTGGCTGTCCGGCGTTACCCATTTTATAACTCCTTTAGGAAGAAAGATGGTGCCTATATATCGTAAGTATTGGTATTATCTCTGTCAAGCACTCGTGGGGTGGAATTTTTCGTGTTATTAGGAAACATGTAAACTAAATATAACTTCCTCGTGAATGGGTTGTATGATGATTGTTTTTTTGTGGGTGCAGGGTTATTCCCTGCACCCACTAAGCCTGCCTCAGTGAAGAACCCCTTGCTGGAAGAACATATAGACGGCGTGTGCACGACTTTTTGCACCGAGCTTATGGATTGCCTCGGGTATGATACGGTTAGCTGTGCGAAGTGTTACCTCCAGTTTAGTTGCAATCTCTTGGTTTTCTAGTCCTGTAGCCATCAGATGAATAGCATATCGCTCACGCACAGACAGCAAACTGGCCGTCGTGGGGGCTACTCGCGGACAGTCCATCTCTTTGCGACGAATGGCTACGTAGACGGCGTGAGGGGTATTATTAGTGCCTAGCCGGCGTCTGGCTCGTTCGACATACCCCTTAACGCTGAGCGGAGATAGCTCGAGCACTGTAGCGGCTTCTTCTATGTCGGTCGCCTGTGCGACTGCTGTCAGCGCCCTAATCTCAGACTGGCGCGCCCTTCGGATCTGCCGCTCTCGGAAACCGGTCAATAAGCCATACCGAAAAGCAAGGTAGACGCCATTAACACGGTTGACTGCACCGAGCTTGGCAAGAGCGACTCCAACTTGCTTGTCAATAACCGACCGATGCAGAAAAAGCTCTGCCGTAAGAGTTTTATCCTCTTGTCCAAGGGCGATACGATCCAAAAGATCTATCTCAAAGTCCTCCAAATTGAGATGACCATTCAGGGACGAGACGACTATATCGTTTTGTCCGAGTGCGACTGCGATAGCCGCTTCATTATTAGGTACGCCATACCGCTCCCGTACTCTTACAAGAACCTCTCTGACGCCTTGAGAGCTCAGGGTAAGCTTTTGAGCGGTGCACTCTACTGAATTCCCTTCTGCGATTGCCAACAGGATTTCCAGCTCACGGGCCGGAGGTTTCATTCTGCTTCCTCTCGAAGGTTTGGCGGCATTTACATACTACAATACCTGAGGGATTTTTCAAGATTTGACCGATATACTTGCCTCTACTTGACGCATTATAAGATGTAGTGGAAAGTAAAAGCGGAAGCACCTTAACTTGAGAGGAGCGCGCATGCGTGCACATGAGCTGAAGGTTGGCCAGGTATTTTACGCCACATGGTTAGGCGCAGCTATTAGCCCCTACCTCACTGTTGACGCTATTGAGCGTTCCGCGGACGAGAAAAACGTTTACATCACTTTGCCTGATGGCACCCAGCGGGAATTTAAAGCCGAGCAGAGAGTTCGGGTGGTCGACGGTTCATAATGACGAGTGTGTTATAGTTTTTAAGTACCTATTCACCCCGAGAAAGGGACGACACGTGGAGTCTTACGAGATCGTGGAAATGATCGAGGAACTTTGGAAAAAAGCGCCCAAGAGTCTACCGCTCATTGGAACTGTCGAAGGAAAGAGGGGCTTTATACTCTTGTTGCCGGTTGATGGGCTACGGGTTGCGGCTGCACTGGCTGTCGGACCGCAAGGTGGCATAAACGAAATCGTGTATGTGCTCGATCCCTCCGAGGGCGTCGTAGCGGATCAGCTCATCGTCGCGTCTACTGATGGAGGTAGTGCTGAAAAGGGCGTTCTCCTCCCTCTCTCCGATCTTCGACACAAAGTCAAGCAGTTTCCTCGCAAAGAGCGCCGAGCACAAGCGCTTCTTCTCTGCAACGATGCAATGTGGGACTTTCTGATCGAGAGCAACGAATTCCTGCTTAGTGCAGCGTATCTTCGTGGGATCGAGTCGACCTCACAGTCGCTTAGCTGGATCGTATCGGCTGGCGCCCCTAGCCTTGGAAGAGGCGGCGGTGGTGTATCTGGGGGAGCGCACTAGGGTACGGGGCTGTCAGCGGATCACGTTTTGTGACACCGCGGGCCCCTATTTTACAGTTGAACTAATTGCTTTTGGCCTCTGGAGGTAATTGACTTCTACGTACTTCGATGACATAATCTACAAGACATATTGTCACGACAAAGGAGCAGCAATGTCCTTTATCAATACCGAGGTAATCGCGGAGGAGCTGGACAGTGTCCAGCAGATGTCCACCGAGCGCCTGCTGACCGGCTGGTTTTCGGGGATGGACGGGCACGTTGCATACCTAGTGCCCGCCTACCCCCAGCTACGTGAGGCGCACTCGGCGTTTACCCAGGCTCGGTACCACATTTGGCCTGACGATCTCACCGATGAGACCTGGGGGCAGATGAAGGAGGCGGCAGCTAACTTGGCTCGCGTGCTGAGGGAGCTCGGCAACATCGATATTCCCATCTGCGGACACGACAGGCAGGACGGCAAGTGCCAGTACGGCCTTTCGCCCGACGGCACTTGCCCGCGGCAGAAGCTGCACGCCAGATAGCTGGTCATGTCCTAGGTTTACCTCGGTGACCATTCCTGAGGCTCAAAGCTATGACGGCTTGAGCCTCAGGGCTCAACCTGAATACTGAAATACGTTCAGCATTCAGGTTGAGCAATACCGTAGCCTTAAGTATTCCTAATACAGAATCTGTTATAGTGAGGTTATGGGTTTATTCGATTTTTTAACTGGTACGAGTAATGCGAATACGAGCTCTCGTGATGAGAGTAGCGGTTCTTCACAGCCTCCGTCTGGTATTGTAAAGGGCCGGGAAAGTAGCTTCCCGCTGGTATATGTGAAACGGTTAAAACCGCACAGTAACGGATCTCGGATGCAACTGTACTGCTATATCGTAAATAGTTGGCCTGAAGAGGTTATGCTTGATAAGATTCGCATTTTTAATACGACGCGTGAATTGGACACAGCCCTGCGCCCACATGAAGAACGTGAGTTTTTAATTTATGATGGTCCGGCTCTTACCCGCGAATACCACGAGGCGCAGCTTGATTACAAAACACATAAAGAAGGCGATTATTTTCAAACGGTGCACACTCTAACGTTTGCTTACAACACTAGCGATAAGACCTACCTTCCTAGCGATATCCACGTTGATGGTCCGGTACGCGATATTTACGGATAATCCATGGCTCACACTTCCGAATCCCTTTCATCTGTTACTTTCCACACACTAAGGCCAAGAGAAATGTCGCAAGAGTATTATGGTGGCAAATATGCGCACGTAGTTGGGGTGACAATTGATGAAAAGAGGGTCTGGCTCCCCGCTGTTGGTGAAAGTCGAACACTTCCTATCACGCTTTCGTTGCCCGAAGCTTTGGCAGAGAATACCCAAGAATACTTTGCCAAGTATTATGTTGAACAACCCGATAGGTATCGGAATTGTCATATAGGCATGGCAGCGATTAAGAGTGCCCTGGATTTGGACTGGGTGGATGCACTAGACGAGGCGAATCGGGTGATTTTGGAAGGACAGAAGATTCGGCCTGCGGAACTGGCAATAGGGCGAGTTGGTGTGATCGGAGGAATGCAAGCAGACGAAGCGCTGGCATTTCATAGTTTGGTTGGCGTTGCGCCGGGATTAGGACTACAAACCGATAGCGAGCGCGGTCCGTTGAGTCTCTTGTCACACGCACACAACGTTGCCTATTATCGGGCTCATCACTTTAAAGATGCCGGCCTCTACACGAGATAGACCGGCATCTTTTCTTGAGTTTCTCGATTATGCTTTTGGGGTAGAGATATTTACGAGCCACTTCATGCCAAACTTGTCGGTAAGCATCCCGAATTTGTCTCCCCACGGGGCTGTCGCTAGCGGCATTTCTACCGATCCGCCCTCAGAAAGCTTGGCGAAATATTCGGAAAGTTCCGGATCGTTATCACCACTCAATGACATGCTCATGTTTGTGCCGGGTTTGTATTCCATATGTGCTGGTGTGTCTGATGCCATAAAACTGATGCCGTTTGGAGCTGTTAAGACGGAATGCATGATAAGATTATCTTCGCTGGGATTGCTTGAAGCGTTGTATTCCTTGAAGGTGTGAAACTCGACGTCTCCTCCAAATATGTTTTTATAAAATTCCATGGCTTCGCGAGTGTTATCTTTAAAACCGAGATATGGATGTAATGTACTTTGCATAGTGCCCCCTATTTTGTTAGTTCTACCTTTTAAGTATAGAAGATATTGCGGCAGGGCGGGTAAAGACACTGGTTAATACCCGTCCTGCCGCGGCTAAAAGAGTCACTTTAGTACCCCTTGCTATGTATAAATAATTACCTTGTGAAATGAGAGGTCCAGATTGTCCGGGGTTGGCGGACAATCTGGACCTGAGGGGTTATCCGACGGCCGCAAGAATCTCTTCTTGGCGGCGCAGAATAACTTCTCGCGAGGCGAAAGTGAGTTCGGCGGTAAGCGCGTCTGGCAGACGCAGCCACACCGGGTTTACTCCCTCTCGCTGATCGACCCTGACGGAAGCGCCTTGCGGCAAGGTGGCTGCAAAAACATGCCAGCGATGTACGTCGGCTCCGCGCCGGCACTCATCACCCTGGATATCCTCGGTTGCCACTTTCGTGAAGCTGTCGGCGGGAAGCAACACAGTTGCCTCTTCGTTGAGCTCTCGCCGCGCTGTAGTCGCTTCGGATTCACCGTCATCCACGTGACCTGCTGGCACTGTAAGGCCAAACGGGTGGCGAGTTCGCTCAAAAAAGAGAAACTTGCCACGACCATCACTCAGGAAAATCCCGGCTGTCTCGTGCCAATACTCCTTGTCGGCACCCAGCCACCAGCGCACACCGGGGTCAATGATGAGCGCCCGGGTGTGCTGCTTCTGGCATGCCGGGCAGTCGTACACCAGGCGTTCCTTGCGAATAACGCTGGCCGGACTCTCGTACCCGCAGTAAAAGCAGTACGTGTGCATGCGGCCATCGTTCGGAGGCTCAATGAAGAGTTTCACCTAATCACGCTCCTTCAGTTTGGCAAGGGTACGAACTTTTGGTGGCACGTCGGTGTCTTTGAGCCGCTTTTCTGTCTCGCAGACGGGACAAATGACGTAGTAGCCACGCGTTGGCTGGTCGCCTCCATAGTTGGCGCCGTAGTAACCAACTCGGACATCGTCGGCCTCTGCGTTGAGCCGCGACTTGCAACCTTCGCATTCAAACTCAAAGCCGAATGGCTTTTCGTCGATGATCTTCACCGTTGTACCATCCTTCCTGTCAAGGTACAGTAGAATGGTATCAATGAAAGCGCCTCGCGCATAAGCAAGGATTTTTGAGTCAAAAATAATTGAATAAATGCTTAGCTGGATCCAATATCATATTCTTTTAGAGCTAACTCGTCGTGCCACGTGTCGGTATAGCGAACTTCGCCCACGCGACGTTGAGGGGAATCTTTTCATGTACCACTTAAAAGGCCTTTTGAAAGACGGTTTGGTTGAAAAGCACGAAAAACGGTACCGCTTAAGCGTGAAGGGATTGCAGTTTGCCGGAACTCTTAGCCTTGAAACAGGAAAAACGCGGCAACAGCCAAAAATACTCGCCGCTCTCATCTGTAAAAACGACCGAGGAGAGTATTTGTTTTCGCGATGGCATCGTCAACCAAACGTTGAGCTGGCAAGCTTTCCTCATGGAATGATGCATTTTGGCGAAGTGCTCCACGACATGGCCGCACGGGAGTTGGCGGAGAAAGCCGGTCTTGAGGCGGAGCTTGTTCACCGGGGAGAAGTGTATGTTCGTGGTTTCCGGAAAGAAGAGATAGATAGACATATGTTAGTTCACCTTTTCGAGGCTACCCATTTTCGTACAGGTCGTGAAGCCGACTTCCGCCCTGCTATAAGCGCTCCTTTTTGGGCACGACTTTCAAGCCTTGGGCCCGAGGCATTTGTTCCCGGTTTTTTTGAGATTGCCCAGCTTGTTGAAGCCCAACCGAAAGGTCGAATTTTCGAGGACATTACCGTAGCCATCTCAGACCATTAGGCGATATTCTACTGTATAAATGGAAAGAATGCACCAGGATCGGCACTTATACTCGCAAGGTCTGCGGCAAGAAAGCTGTCGTAACGTGCCGTTGAGCTTGCTTGACTTCGTACTCCAACATATGTTCCTGTGGGAATCTGGGTATCTACTACCGATACTCTCTCGACCCCGTTCACGTATCCCTTAATGGTGCTCCCGTTACATTCGATACGAGCAACGTCACCGTTTACAAGCGGCGCGGCATAGCTGGCTATTGAAGTAAATGAGCCACCAACATTATAAAATAAATCCCAGTTTGATCCATCACTTCTCCAGAGGTAAAAGTTATTTCCCCCAACATCTGAACGGGCCAGGACACCCATGGAGGTTGCGCTTGCGACGGGTATGGCGATTTCAGCATAATGGTTGCTGGTGTCCAGAGGAGAATTATAGGTAACAAAGGAAGTAGCCGCTAGTCCTGGTGCAAGCTGGTTGCTAATAATAGACCAATTGTCAGCATGTTCGGTCCAGTTGCCAATGTTAGTTGAGTCAGGTCGGTCAAAATTATCTGAATAGCTTGCCATTAAGATGTTGCCCGTGATGCGAGTACCGTCCAGCGACTACGCGGTGCGCTGTAGATAGCTCCTATAAAATGTGTTGCGCCGCTTGTGATGGTAATAGGAGAGGTAATTCCGGTTGTCAGTTCAAAGCTTCCCGCAGTTCCTGTAGAAAGCGCTAGGTTACGAGTACCGCCAGAAGCGGTAACTTCCCAGATACGATGCATTCCGTCCGTTGGATTTGTGGGAACACCTAAGGTACGATCGGCCGTTATGGCGACACGGAAATGTTTGCCGGCACTAGCATCTGTTGCAACTGTAGCGCTGTCGGTAAGCGAAACAATACCGGCTGATTCTAGGCTGGTAACCCTGTTATCTAAAGCTGTCGTCGTTGCTGTATCGGTTTTGCCGTTAAGGGCAGTTTGTTGTGCGGTTGAGACGGGCTTATTTGCATCGCTCGTGTCGTCAACGTTACTGAGGCCTACGTCGCCTTTTACAAGTGTAACGACACCGGTTTTACCTGCGACACTGGTCACTGCATCCGCAGGAGTTGTTGCCCATGTACCATCACCGCGAAGATAGGTGGTAGAGTCGGCGGTGCCCGAGCCTAATTGGGACGAGGGAACCCGAGTTGAAGAATTGAGGCTCGCGTAGCCATTGGCAGTACCTTTGTTGGCTGTTTGTTCTGCCCCGGTAATGCGACTATCGTTTCCCTGTGCTATAGTTCCGGCAGTCGTTCCAAAGTTAGCGCTGATGATCCGGTTGGTACTGAGGTCACCGCCGCCTGTGAGGCCAGTGCCGGCCGTAACGGTAGTACTGGTATTTGCCTTGGCGGCAAGACCGGGAACGGTTGGGGCACTTGCAGTACCCGCAAGATCGCCAGCTAATTGAACGAGGCCTTTAGTGGAGGTGGTGGCATCGGGCGAGCCGGCTGCGGAAGTCCATTTGAAACCGCCGGCTGAAGCGGTGTCTTTGGTGAGAACTTGCCCATCGGCGCCGGAGCCTGAATTGAGCTTGGTGTTCGTGATGGAATCATCCTGCAGCTTACTGCCGGATACAGAGTTGTCTTGAATGGCTGAGGAATTTACAGCGTCAGCTTTGATGGTTCCCCCGCTGTCGTGAGCAACCGCAAGAAAATCATTGAGGACTTGTCCCCATGTGCCGTCATCCGAGCCTGGTATTGGTAAACGTGGCATGTATGTTTCTACCTTTTCTTAATCTACAATATCACAACAATTTGCTTATGGCTATTAACTTTTACAACTTTTTTAATTATCTCCGACGACAATATCATCAATATAGAATGTGTCTCCGGATGTTCCCGATCCCAGGAAGTTTATAAATACGGTAGCAGCATTGTCTGGGGCGGTCATATCAACGCTTGCCTGTTGCCAATTTCCATCAAGACCATTCAACGTAAGGTCGGCCGGTACGGGATTGATTGTTTGACCGTTTTCATCAAGCCAACGAAGCTGGAGGCGGATCGCGGAAATACCTCCTGAAGTTTTCTTGGCCCAGAAACTGACATGTTTTGAGCCTGAAGTGACCTCAAAGCCCGGATGGTTGTTTAGCTGAATGCCCCAACTTCCTCCAGCTGTAAGATCAACGCGCATACTGTGGGTGCCTGAGTGTGCCTCGGCGGTTGAGCGAGCAATGTTAGTGCTGAACCATGCGCTCCATTTGCCGATCGACCCTTCGATAGTGGCCGTATCGGCGTCGAGAGCGTTCGCAACGGGAGTTTGGCCGCTTATGGTGCTTCCCGCATCTTGGTTGTAAGGGCTAAGTCGCCAAAGATTCCAGTTGAGCTTCTCGCCGCTTCCCTTCACGAAACGCCAGTCGCCGACATAGGTGTTATTGAAGAATGAATTGCCTTTATTAAACATGACATCGCTCTGAATATTGGCAATATTGTAAGCTGTTGGCGCCCAAGGTATATTGTTAGCGCCTGTTGCAAACAATGCCTGTACTCCGCAGAAGGAGCCCGCGCAAGGAACGTTGGCAGTACTGAAGCGGAATTCGTTATTGAATACCTTAACATTTTGCGAGCGCCAGCGACAATTGACAGTGTAGGGGGCGGAGGTGACATTTGTGTAGCAAGGATGGCTATAGCTTATGGGGTCGGGGTACGTATAGTTATATGTTGGTGGGATTGTTGGGTTTTTAGGGATAATCGTGGGGCTGACGAACGGAGTACAGTATGACTTACTAGTGTTGCCGTTTGAGTTACAGAAACGGTTTGAGTTTTCAAAGATAGAAACACCCGAGAAGTTATCCTCAAGAAGATTGTTCTTGATTTGGAGATTGGAGCTGCCGCTTGTCGCAGACGGCAGACGGCTGTCTCCACCCGACTCTGAGATATAGATAGCCGGAGCTGGTGAACCAGTATTATGAGCACCACCCGCCCAAGCGTTTCGTTTAATTGTATTACGGCTTATCGTGGCGTTGTAACTGATTTCGTACCAAATCCCCTCGCCTGAATTGTGTTCTATCCAGTTGCTATCAAATAGGAAATCGATATCGTTTGTATCCGCCCATAATCCCGTGCTGAGATTGTCATGCACGTAGTTGTTGGTAACTGTCGCACCCAATACGTCCCAGAATTTACCGCCGCCCGTACAGCCACAACCAGGTACAAGGACTTCCCAGTTATCCTGGTTGTTACCGGTTATTTCGTTGTGATCAAGGACGATATTCTTTATGGCAGAATCGCCCTCAACCTGTTCCTTGAACATGCTAAAGCCGTATTGACCATTATCTTTCAAGCAGTTATAGCGGACGATATTCTCGCTTCCTAAAAATACAGATGCACCGTCGTTATGGTGCGCATAGAGATATTCCATTGTCCAACCATCGCCCGCGTCGTGGTTGATCACTCCCTCATCTTGGTTATCGGTGCCGCGGCCAAAGTTTTTAATTTCCATGTAGGCAATACGAACGTTGGTGGCAAATCCGGCAAAGGCATATTTGTTATTGTTGCCGCCATTCAAAACCGCCCCCGGTGCACCAATGTAGGTACTGTTGTTTCCGGGTTGAATTTGAGAGAATTCGCCCGTACCGAGAGTGTGTTCGCCAGGGGCGAACCAAAAAGTTTTATTATCTTGGGTAAAGTTGAACCCTGTATTATCGCCCGCAGGAACGGTAATGGCATTCGCTGGGGCGCTGGAAGGTCCGCCGTTCCAACCATTGCTACTACAGGTCTGTAATTGAGGAGGGAGTGATCCGAACCAGCCACCTGCCGTTCGGTAGTTTTCTTCAGAGTCAGGTGGATTCGAAGTTCCTCCATCATCGCTGGAGCCTCCTGAAGGAGAGGTGCTGCCACCTGAGCCAGCTCTTGCGACGGTTGCCCGTGAGCTTCGTGCTGTAGGAATAGATGCACTTTGGTCGATAATGGCTTGTGAGTCAGTATCAGCAGGTATTACTGCGCCAGTATCTTCGTCTATTGTAAAGGTGAACAGCTTGCTTTTGCCACTATTCCCCTTTGTATCGTAGGCGATTGCCTGAAGGGTATGCTCACCCTTCTTTAGTTTCGCGAGGCTGATAGTTACCTTATAGGGAGGTTCTATGCTCCTCGCAACGACCTCTCCGTCAAGTAGATATTCTACCCGCGCAATAGCCGTCGAGCTTTCAATCTCTACGGATAGCTCGAGCGATTTGCTGATTTTTGCAAGCTCAAGGCTGGAAGCAGGAATATTAAGAGTAACCGACGGTGCATTAGCTTGAGACTGCTGGGTATCTTGCGAGCGGGAATAAAAAAATGCCCATACACCGGCGCAAATAAACAGTACAAGAGCAATACCTAGAATAGCGGCTTTTTTTATTTTCATCTCGATACCCCCGTTAAGCTCACGCTTACTGCTCTTTAGTTTCGCATAGATGAAAATCGATGTCAATCTACTGTAAATGAGTAGCCTCACCGCCCTGGGTTGGGGCGGTGAGGCGTTGCTGCTAGGTCATTTGTTCCCAGTTGGTAGTAGTCTCGAAAACAACATCCTCGGCGGGACAGTCGAGCCGCTTGCCCAGGATGGTACGTAGCCAGGTGAGCGCGGCTGCCTGGGCCTCGCTGAGGAGGGAAACACAAAACTCCGGAGAGTCAGTAATAACACCCTCGTCGTCATCTGTGTGAGATGGAACACCCTTCTCTAGATACACGTATGACTGGGCGTCCCAAACACCTTTCCTCAACTCGTCGAGAGCGAGTGCTACCTGATGAGTGAACTTTGGGGCACCTTTGGCTCGTACCCCGGTGGACAGGAGGTATTCGGTGAGTACCATTAGTGATCCTATCTATGAGAGCAACATCGAATACTATACCACAGGCAAGGCGCCCCCTGGGGGTCATTGGCAGGTGGGAAAAGTGATGGTATAGTTTGGGGGTACAGTTTGGACCGATCAACGGAGGAAATTGTGGTATTTCGCTTGGGCTTTTTGGGAGCCGGGAGTCATGCCGGACGCTCGCACGGGCTTCCCGGTATTCAGACGGGAGAGTTTTCCGTCGTAGCCGTGTTCGATCCGAAGGCCGAGAGTGTCCAGAAGTTCCGGCAGAAGCTTGGCCAGAACGTTCCGGACTATGGCACGGCCGCGGCTGTTGTCAACCATCCCGAGGTCGACGCTATCGTGATTGCGTCGATCGATGATGCGCACCCCGGTCAACTGGCGCTTGCCGTCGATGCGGGCAAGCCGGTCTTCTGCGAGAAGCCATTGGCGGTGACACAGGAGGGTCTGGTGATTGTTCACCGGGCGCTGGTGGCGGCTGAGCGCAACAACGTGCTAGTGACGACGTGTCACCCGCGCAACGAAGTGGAGAACGGACCCTACACGTGGGTACGGAACGTGCTCGGTAACTACGAGGGCCGTTATGGCGCTCTCGAGCACATCGAGCTGAACTTCACTTACCAGGCGACGGAAACGCAGTGGAAGAAGGAGGGACGCAGCCTTCTCCTCGACCACTGGGGTCACGAAGTCGGCTTCATGATGAAGCTGTTTAGCTTGCAGCCATTCATGGCAATGCAGCTGGCAGACAGCCCAGATCATTACGCCGTGGCTGGCCGGCTCAACGAGGGAGTGACGTTCTTCTGCTCCGGCAGCCGCAGGCTGACGACCGAACACTACCCCGAGACCATCACCCTGCGGTTTGCTCGTGGCACGGTCACCGTTTATACGCTCACGGGCAAGACGGTGTTCTACGACCACGAGACGCTCGAGGTGACGTTCGGCATGGCGACGCCGCTGAGCTACGACGAGACCTTCACGGGTGTCATGAAGCGGTTCGCTCGCGAACTCAAGACCGGCAGAAGCGCCTTCTCCTTTCCCGAGTTGCGACTGATTGCTGAGTCCGGAGTGAGATTGGCGTCGGCCGTGCCGGGGCCACACCACTTCACCGTCCGCTAACTGTAACTGGCGGGTTTCCTAAAAGAGATGACCAAGTTTCTCTTAGGAAACCCGCCCTTTCTATAAAAGACTAATATATTGTATAATTTCTTTTGATGACACCAACTGTCGTGGTAGTTGGCGCAAACCGTTTTCGCCTAGAGAGAGGAACCGCTATGCCTCATCCGAATTACAAGAGCCTTCCTTTGCCCGAACTAGTTGAGAAGGCGCTCGAGAGCCTGAACAGACGAATCCCGCGAATCATCGACCCCGAGGCGAAGAAAGCAGCAAAGGCTGTCCGTGACGAGCTGTGGGCATGGCAGCAAGGCCGTGCAACCGTCAAGGACGACGACTTCATCCGAGGCTTATGCCTCGTGATCACGGGTGATCTTCCCCCTTCGGATCTCAAGTAACGGTCATCAATAGACAGTGGATACGTTTTATTTCATTAAAACGTATCCACTGTCTTGAAATCCAAGAAATTATTACTTTTCGTATTGCGCGGAGCGGGATGTCGTTTATCCCGCTCCGCGCAACCCCCTTACCGGCTAGTGTCTATTTGCAGGCTCGCTCCGAAGCCGAGGTTGTGGAGCTCCAGAAGCAGCCTGGTTTCGGCTCGCCTCCAGTCGCACGCAACCTCTAGCCGGAATACGTCCGGGTGGCCGGGCTCGCGCGAGACCCTCTGAACACCGCCAACTTCGCTCAGTACGTTTTGGACACGTGCGAGAGCGGACTCTTCATGTGTGCCCAGGAGCTGCAGTCCCAACACGTAGTCCGTAACGTTGAACGAACTTGAAAGGAGAACCCCTAGCGCACAAAAAGGTGCTTGGGGGTCCAGTGTTTGCTGGAGCGCTTCAAGAAGTGTAAAACGCCCATCGGCAGAATCCCGAGGCGTTCCGCCGATCGTCAACTCGCCTCCACTCCCCTTAATACTGACGTTGACTTTCCCCTGAAGGAGTTGCTGGAGCCTTGTCTTCAGGGCATCTTTTTGTCGGCGATTGAAGTACCGATTTTCAATCGCTTGTACGACGTATTCCAGCTCGGCTGCCCCTCCTGGAAGGAGAAGCGGGCGGATTTGACGGATGGGAGGAAAGTTTTCCTCGTGCGTACTCACCCTTCATTCCTTTCATTCTGTAAGAGAGTTACGTTCTTTACTGTATTAGAAAACCATTGCCGGAAACAAGCTAAAAAATAAGCCACTTTTGTGGCTATAGGGATTTTAGGGGTAGTCTCCCCTTCTCCTGAACGAAACAAGTGTCCTTATAGGGAGTAATTAACTAATTATATCACGAAAACACACGCTGGTCAATGAGGATGGTCTGAAGCGGCACTTAGCTTCTCGATGATACCGAGAAGTTTCTTTGGGGTGATCTCTGCTTTTATAAGATAAGCATCGACGTTGTGTTGCATAGCCTGACGGGATTCATCGTCTTGCTCGAAGTTGGTCATAACAATCACCTTGGTAGTGGGGATAAGATCGCCCTTCTCGCCGCGTAATGCTGCAAGAATTTCGCCACCTCGGCGCTCGGGGAGCATGATATCCAGAAGAATAAGATCATAAGGTTTGTTGCGCGCGGCAACCAGGCCGTCGTTTCCGTCCACCATCCAGTCAACATCATATCCGGCCTTTTTGAGGCTACGGACGTACATCTCGCCGATAAAACGGTCGTCTTCTATGCAAAGTATTGTCTTTATAGCCACTCGTTATCCCCTGTACATGGCGTGGTTTTTTATCCAGCCGCTTTCACTATGTTCAATCAGCCCCTCGTTGCTATTGTTGTTAGCGGTGAGTTTGTCGGCAACAGTACTGTATATAGGAATGGTAAATTCAAATACCGATCCTTCGCCTTCAGTGCTGCGTACCTCTATTTTACCACCATGTGATTCGACGATGGCTTTACAAATATAGAGGCCAATGCCCGTGCCTGCCACTGTTTCCCGAGAGCGGTGCGAGCGGTAGAATTTATGAAAAAGATTACTAATCACGCTGCCGGGCATACCGATACCATGATCTTCTACGGATACCTTTACGAAGTCACCATCGACAGCCGCAGAAACGTTGACCGGCCCACCTTCATTGCTGTATTTCACGGCATTATCGATAAGATTAGAGATAACTTCACTAATGCTAGCTCTGTCGGCTGCAACGGTCGGCAAATCATCGGGAAAATGAACGGCAAGTAAGCGGTTTTGTGACGATGCGCGCAGGTTCATATCGTCACGAATAGTATCGTAAATAGTAGTGAGATTATCCTCACGTAAGTGGACTCTTAGGTGGCGGCGATCGTAGCGAGATGCGTTGAGGATGTTATTGACGTAGCTGCTTAGGCGATTAGCCGAAACGACGAGTCGCTTGAATAATTCTGTTTGTTCGGCGTCAACTTTCTCGGCCAGCTCATCCTCTAGAACATCCAGGTAGCCACGAATAACAGTAATAGGGCCCCGCAGTTCGTGAGCGGCAAAAGCAATGAAATCAAGACTGTCATCCTCGGGCTGGTAGTCGCTTGTACGGTCAAACAAAGTAATTACTACTTCTGCCTGACTGCCTTTGTCGTAGGAAGCCACTAGGTCGTAAATACGACGGTCGTCTTCACCAATAATTTTACTCGGGATCCGTTCCCATGTCCGTTCGGCATGAACAGCGTGCTCTTCGCAGTCTTTTAGCCATTCGTTAAGGCTGGGTGAATCGTCGAAGATCAGATCGATGACGGTCTTGCTATTTGGTTCGATGTGGGTAGGCGCATTTTTATTCGTATATAAAATATCGCCAGAGGCTTTCATGATGATAAAGCCGGCTGCTGTGTTTTCAAATGCCGCGGCGATCTCGGAGACAGATTGTTCTTTAGCCGCACTTTCTTGGCTACTGCTTGCGCGCTCCTCCTCCGATTTTTTGTCGGCGGCGAGCTCGTAGATAAGTTGGAGCAGCGGCTTAAAACCGTCGCGTTCAAAATGGCGGGCATTTGGATTGGGCGGAGTGACATTGCTTGGCTCACCCGAGATATGCGTCAACGCACTCGTGAGGTCCTTCAAAGGCATCAATAATTGATTAACAAGAAGGATATTTACTCCGATTGAAGTAAAGATGACAGCAAACAGCATAATCCAGAATGGAATAGTTGGCTGGGCTGCGCCTGTTGCAAGCAATGCGCAGCCAATGGCGAGCGTGGCCCCGATCTGCATAAGAATGGTGATAGCGATGGCTTGACGGCGGTACTTTGGCCAGTAGTTTTTTACCAATTGCGGGGGTTTTGATTTTACTGCCATGAGACGCTCCCCATGCCATTAGGAACAGCGGCTATCCAGGTTTGTCCGCGAATAAGAGGTATTTCTTTGCCTGAGGCGTCTTTAAAAGATATTTGACTATCACGTGTTGGTTTGCTCCAGGTGGCCTCTTGCATCATTCCGTTTTGAAAAATATTAGCTTGTCCGGAACTATTGGCGTTAATATCTTCGCGGTAGCCATCTTCAAATATTTTGTGCATATTTACCTTCATGGCAATAACGACACTTGGGTGAATCTGGCCTTCCTCGCGGTCAAGATGCTGTTTGCCACCAACTGAACGATAGTATGTGTTCGTAGCGGGGTCATAGCCATAGGCGGTGTTGTAGAGTGGACCGCTGAAGTTTATGGTAACGATACTCGCGGTTGGCTTATCTATCGGTTTTCCATCTACTCTGGCAAAGCCAGTAAAAGTAGATGATGTATATCCTTTTGCTGCATTAAGGGCGTCCAGTTTAGCAAAGCTCGTATAGACATTATGCGGCGCATAACGATCAGTTGCCCGCCAGTAGCTCCCGGCATTGAAAAACTGGTCGATATCGCGATACTTCCCGTTACGTACCTCGGCAAGGGCAGCTGCACTACCGCCAATATGAGCAACACTTGCATTGTAGGGAGCCAGCCAGTCTACGTAATACATGCGAAGGCTGCGTACCGGTCCAATTAACTGAGGTTTGTCTTCCTGGTGAAGTGTGAGGAAGCGGGTAATTCCTCCTTCTGCTATGGCCTCATATACGATGCCGGCTTGTTTGAGGCCTGATTGAGGCCGGGCATCGGGGCTGTTCTCTATCATAATAGCGGTGACAGCTTGTTTGGTGCTGGCTTCATCGGGTACTTTTATGCCAGTAAGCGGTGAATAAAAAACAGGAGCTGGCGGGGCCGGTTTTGGCTTGGCTTGTAGATGAGAAGCAACAAATGCGGGTGTCTTTTGCGAGAGCAACATATATGCGGTGATACCCGCAATGGCAATTAAAAAGATACCAACGCCAATGATTGTCCGAGTCCGATGAGTGCTTACCCAGCTCTTGAGCCGTCGGAAAAATGTTGGTTTTGCGAATCCATCGTTCATGCTTAAGGTTATTATAGCAGAACGAACAGTATGAGAATCGATTAATTGTCTACGGAAAAATAGTCCTTAGCAAAAACGTAACCCCCTAGAGATAGACTCCCTAGGGGGTGCGGTTACGTAAGGTCGAAGTAGATCGTCCGGCGGTCCTCTCGGATAGGCAGAAGATCGAAGTCTTCTGTGAAGTCGGATTGGGCAACGCGTTTGAGCGCCATACGCTCTCGCTGACGGATGTTGCGTCGACGGAACTTACGCTCTCGCTTCACCTGTTTGCCAAGTGACCACTTGCCGCCATAAGCATGGGCGATCCTGACACAATCCTTACGTTCATCGCCCAAATTATGGGGTGCACGCCATGCCGAGTTCAACCGGTGATCGAGGCGGTAGTTGTGAACGTTGTTGTCCGGGTGAAAGTCACATGGCTCGCCACTGTGGTAGTGTCGCGGCCCTCCTGGTACTGTCGTGTCGCCCCACTGCAGTAGAAACGGGCGAGTGTTGTCGGTTTTGCTCACGATCCCGCACCTCCATGGCGCCGCCTACTTGGCGACTATGGAGGTAGAGAAGCAGCATATCGATCCTTTCGCAAGGTAACCTTAATTATATTATAACATGTAGAATATACGGTGTAAAGAAACACGGCGTAGTAGTACGCGCTTCACGATACCTATTAGCGAAGATCTTTTGATGTACATTCACGACTTAAGGCGAGAGTCTTTTAACTCGGCTGATCGAAGTGCTTTTCCCAAGTACAAATAGAGTTTCATTTAGTGCTGGGCTAAATGGCGCCCAGGAAATGGCAATACGAATAAGACTAAAGAGGACGCCCGGTTTTTGGCCGGTTGTTTCGAGAAGTTCATTCAGAGTCTGCTGGAGTGATTCAGGGCTCGAAAAGTCGGCATTCTCAAAAGCTTCTTCGGTTTGTGTGAGTAATGAATTTATCTCTTGTCGGCTGAGCTTTTTTAATTGCTTATTAGTATCGATGAGCGACATATCGACACTAGGTTCCTCAAAGAAATAGCTTGTAAGCAAAGGGAGGTCGGCGAGTGTTTTTAGCCGGTCCTGAACGAGCGCGAGTACTTGCTGGCGCTTTTCTTTGCTTGCTTCCAGGGCGCTTTCAGGCCAAAAACCTTCAACTCGTTTGGAAAGATCGTCGAGTGTAAGGCGGCGAATCCACTGACCATTGAGCCATAGCAGACGCTGCTCATCAAAGCGAGCGCCGCTGCGTTGTACGCGGTCGAGGGTAAATTTCTGGATGAGCTCTTCGACTGAAAATACTTCTTGCTCGGTGCCGTCATTCCAGCCGAGACTCGCAATAAAGTTAAGCAATGCTTCAGGTAAAATGCCGTCACGAATATAGTCGAGAACGTCTTTGGCGCCATCGCGCTTACCGAGCTTTTTACCACCTGTGGCGGCCAAAATATGTGGCATCGTGGCGAAAATCGGCGGCGTGAGGCCGAGTGCCTCGTAAATATTGAGATAGTTCGGTTGGCTGGCGATAAACTCTTGCCCACGGATAATATGGGTGACTTTCATTTCGGCATCGTCAACGATATGGGCAAAATTATAGGTCGGATAGCCATCTGATTTAACAAGAATAATGTCGTCGATCACTTCAGGGCCGGTTGAGAGATCACCCATCACTTCGTCGTGCCATGAATAACTTTTGGGATCCGACTTAAACCGAAGTGGCGTCGTACCGTCCCAAGTCGGCGGGTTTTCGGGACGGTGGTGCCGGTATAAAAAGGCGCGTTTTTCGTTTTTTGCTTGCTCGCGAAAAGCGCTGAGTTCCTCGGGTGTGTAGGGGTCAGCGTAGGCTCTGCCGCTGTCGATGAGTTTTTGGGCCCAGGTTTTATAAATAGCGAGACGTTCGCTTTGTTTGTATGGTCCGTACGGGCCACCAATACCAATACCTTCGTCGTACTGAATACTCAAGACTTTGAGACACTCCAGCAAATGATCGGCGCTGCCCTCGACCTCTCGTTTTTTATCGGTATCTTCAAGTCGTAAAATAAAAGTGCCGTCAAAATGCCGGGCAACGAGCCAGGCAAAAAGTCCGGTGCGGATATTGCCGACATGGAGAAATCCTGTCGGACTTGGAGCGAAGCGGGTGCGAACGTTCATAGGGGTTATTGTATCACAGGCATTAGGGGGCTGGGCAGTGGGTCTTGGTGGGAATCTATGGTAAAAATGAAGCATGAGTAATTTTGAGAACCGTTTGGCGCTTGCCGAAGTGCTCGATACCGTTCATCGCCAAACCATAATAGATACTTTGAGCAATTTTGGAATTCACTTGGCTAACGCGGGTTGGAGTGAGGTCGTCGACACCTTGCTTGAGCAAAAAACCCCCTCTTCCTCAGGGTACGTTTTTAAGCAAAGTCGAATATACGGGCGAAAACACTGCGCGGCTTGGCGGCGATATTCCCATAGGTACTTTATTTGGCGAGGTATATGTATTAACAAAAAGCGAGCGAGCACCTTCATTTGATACGCAACTTGACAGCACTAGCTTAGGAGGGGATATATACCGAAGGCACATCGAACTTTATACGCCTTCAGATGATACTTTTCCTGATTTTACAAGGATTTACCTTATTCCGGACGCACCTCCGCTTGCCATTCATGCACATGCACTTATTGATCTTCATACGGATCTTTGGAATCAAGGTGAGGTAATGCCCGATACTGATCTTATCGAGAAGGCCCAAAGGGGCTTTGGTACTAAAGGCATAGAATATATCAGTGAAGAAATGGCTAAACGGCTTATTTTTGCATTACAAAATGAGAAAAAACGGTTATATAATACAGATCAATATTTTGGACTTGGGGGATGAACTACATACTAACCGCAATGCGTCGGATTTGATCGCTGGAAAGTGGCGCATCTCCGGAGATCGTATAAAGGATGCCGCCATTTACCCAGGCAGCATTGCCATCGAAGGTATAAATGGTGAGTCCGCGCTCGTTATAGGTGATGTAATTCTCGCCTGCCTTGGCCTTTACGTAGTTGTCGAGTACTGCACTGGAGTCCCAGCCGCTTTTTTGCTCGCTAACGGTGTAGCTCTGTGGGCCGGCGTTGGCGGCAAATTTCATACTTACTTGGCCTTCACTGTAGCCAATAGGCCCTTTGAGGCTGTAGCCATCGGGGCGATATTCTGGGTAGCTGGCATTGATGCCGGCCTGGGCGGCGGCGACTCGCACCGAAAGGTTGGGCATATTAAGGTAGGTAAAATATCCGCCGAGCAGCAGTAGTGCAAGTGCTGCGGAGGAGATACTGGCAAATCGTGAGAATCTGCGTGGTTTTTTTACCTTCTCTACCTTGTCGGTTTTGCTCGGTGCTTTTTTAAGGGCGTCCTGAATGGCCTCTTCTTTAATGATATGAGATGGCTTTGGCGTGGTGTGAACCACCTGTTTTTTGGTGGCAAGAGATTGATTCGCCTTGGCTACGTGCGGATGAACGCTCGGGCCTATATCAGTTACCACTCTTGGCTTGACGCCACTGGGGTGGCTGGCAAATTTTGTGATGTGGGGGCTTTTTTGGGTAGCTTTATTGGGCGAGGCCTGGGACGCGGTAAGCTTTTTAACGACTCGACGGTTTAAAGTGTGGGACTTTTGGGGAGTTTGGTGAATCGCTTGCGAATGGTGGAGCGGCGAGCGTTTAGGGGAGCTGTTTTGAGGAGTGACTGAAGGTGTTTCTTCCGATGCAGCATCAACCGGCATACCGGTATGTGTATCGTAAAGCCTGCCATTGATAGTGATCGTTTTTTGACTCATACTTTCCCCTATTTGCTCTGTTTGTCTGCCATGACGTCCTGCTTGAGCTAATATACTTTATAGTAGGTAACGTGAGCCAAATATGCAAGTGGTTTTGCTATAATAAAAGGCGATGTACCGACAACCCTCTAAACGGAAGCAATTGATTCAACGTGTCATTATTTATTCGACCATGTCGTTGGCGGTTGTTGCGCTTGTTGTGGCGTTACTTTTTGTTGTGCTTGGATATCAGTTTAATCGAGCGGATGGCCAAATCGAGCAAGGTGGTCTTGCTCAGTTCGATACAATACCGACTGGTGCTGATGTAACAATCGATGGTGTTAGCCTAGGCTCTCGAACGGCGACAAAAAGCACACTTAATGCCGGAAGCCACTACTTTACTATGACAAAAAATGGTTACAAACCATGGCAAAAAACTGTTAGCCTCGCCCCTGGTGCTGTACTGTGGCTTAATTATGCCCGATTGATTCCTAACGAATTAAAAAAGGAAAGTGTGGCTAGTTTTGCGTCAGTTTCCTCGAGCGTGGCTTCGCCAAACGAGAAACTGATTGCCACTAAAGAAGATCCCAGCGTCCCCGCCTTCCATCTCGTCGATATTTCGAGTGCAGATACGAAACAAAAGGAGCTTGTACTTCCTCAGGGCTCTTACACGGCGCCGGCCGAGGGCAAGACGCAGCAGTTCGTACTGGATGTGTGGGATCCCTCTAGCCGGTATGTGTTGATACGGCACTTGGTAAATGATTCTACTGAATGGCTCGTCGCTGATACCCAGGATATTGCGCACACCAAAAATATAACCGCACTTCTTAGTGTCCCTATGGCCAAGGTGCTTTTTAGCAATGCGGATAGTAACATTCTTTATGTACAAACCGACACCGATGTTCGTAAAGTGGATATAAATGCGGCAACGATAAGCAGGCCACTCGTAAGTGGCGTGGCGGAATTTAGCCTTTTTGACCGCTCAACGATTTTGTATGTCACGCAACTCGATACTGGCGTGCGTTCGATCGGCTATTACGAGGACGGATCAAAAAAACCTCATACCATTAAGACGTTATCCGACGACGGAAAGCTATCGCTTCACCTCGCACTAGGCAAGTATTTTAATGAGCCGTACTTAGCCATCGCACATGGTGACACGGTAGACATCCTGCACGGAAACCTTCCTGAAGACGAAAAAGATGCCGCAAAGCTTATTCGTGAAACAACCATGACGATTCCTGGCGGCGCCCAGTACTTGGATATTCGGACAAACGGCCGGTTTGTCATTGCCGGAAGCGGTACCGATTTTTATGTTTACGATAACGAGTTAAAGCAACAGAACAAGACTACCTTAAAAGGAGAGGGTCCTGTTACTTCCAATGTTGCGTGGTTAGATAACTATACGCTTTGGAGCAATCGTGATGGACTACTCCGTCTTTACGAATTTGACGGGGCTAATCAAAGTGATATTATGCCTGTTGCGAACTTATCGATGGTGACATTAAGTAGCGACGATACTTATTTGTACGCATTTACGGCTGGCGAAACCGGCAACGTTCAGCTTACCCGTGTGCGACTTGTGCTGCCTTAAAGTCGTATTTGTTGCCGGCAGCTTTCATGCTTATAATAAGAACGGTAATTAAAGGGCATCATATTTGCTAAAACACAAACTGCAAAAATCGGCTAAGCGAGCTCGCGGAAAGTTTTCGTGGGTGCTACAGCTATTGCTCCGCGATGAGGCGATAAGTGGTAAACTACTCCTTCTTGCGGCTATAGCGGCTATTGTGGCTGTTAATTCTTCCTTTTCGCCTGCATACACGGCATTTTGGGAGCGTGATCTTTCGCTCGGCCTAGGTGATTTTGTTATTGCCGCCGACTTACGGCATTGGATCAACGACGGCCTCATGGCGGTTTTCTTTTTGGTCATTAGCCTAGAGATCAAACGTGAGTTGGTGCGCGGTGAATTGCGTAAAGTCCGAGCTGCGTTTCTGCCCATTATCGCAGCAATCGGCGGCATCGCCGTACCGATTGCTATCTATTCCTACTTTAATAACGGGCTTGAGGGTGTGCAGGGCTGGGGTATTCCCATGACTACCGATACAGCATTTGCTATTGGTCTTTTGGCATTGCTTGGACGACGCATTCCCGCTTCGTTAAAAATATTCCTCCTCACTGTTATGGTGGTCGATGACGTTGCGGCTATCGTGGCGATTGCCGTTTTCTATACTCATACCGTCAACGTGCTTCCACTTGCCCTTGCCGGTGGTGTTTACGTCGTTATACTCATTTTGCACTGGCTACACTTTTTGCATATGCGTAGTTTTGTTGTACTAGGTGTTATATTGTGGGTTTGTTTTTACCTTTCGGGAGTTCACGCCAGCATCGCGGGGGTTATTTTGGGCTTGATGGCACCCATTACGGTGCGGCATTATGCCAATAAGCTCTCTATTGCCGAAAGATTGGAGAAGGCGCTTATTCCCTTCTCTACTCTCATCATCATTCCGTTATTTGCTTTTGCGAATGCCGGCGTGATGCTGGATTGGCATGTCTTTAGTCAAACTTCCGCCGCTCATGTTGGATTAGGTATATTCTTCGGACTCGTTGTCGGCAAAGTCGTTGGTATTGTGACCGCTGTTTGGCTTGCCAAAACGTTACGGCTCGCTCGGTTGCCAAAAAATACTACCATGCATCATATTATTGGCGTAGCGCTGCTGGCCGGAGTCGGATTTACGCTTTCTATCTTTATTGCCGAACTTGCCTTTGGTACGCCGAGCCCGCTCCTTAATGCGGCCAAGATAAGTATTTTCTCGGCATCGGTTGTCAGCGCTATAGCCGGTCTGCTGTATCTTGCGATTATGGCCAAGCCGCCGCATAAACGACAATCTTAATTTGTTCAGTTATATTGAAGTTGACGCCGAGTCAATTCTGGCCGAATAAGCGCTGAACGAAGGTGGGAGAATTGCCGGGCATACTGGCTGAAACTGAACTGCTACCTGAAGAATTAGGGGCTTGCGCGGCGCTCTTAGGATCGGGACTTACTTGCTCGGCTGTAACGAGGAGCCGATTAAGGGCGGTACCAAGCGGCGTACAGGTGATAAGCGTAAGGATCGGCTTATTAGTTGTATAGACAAGCTTGGTAACTTCTGTTGGTTTTACTACTTCTTTTTTAGTGATGGCGTATGTGTAGCGCTTGCCTTGGTAGTTGACATATACCGTGTCACCCTGAGAAAGCTGCTCAAGACGGGCGAAGATAAATTTATATTCCCCTCGGTCGACGACATCGTTACTGGAGTGACCAGAAAGAACAGTGTTACCTACTTGGCCTGGCTTACTGTCGGCTCCAGGGATACCAAACCATGCGACGCCGCCTTCCATAGCCTTAAGTTGAGAAGCTTGATCTGGGGTCGTATCAAAGACGACTGGTACGTCAACGTTGATTTTTGGGATAATAAGCTTTGGCTCTGCGCTCACAGGCACTTCGGTAACTGGATCGACGATGATATTGGCGGGATTAATGTTCCCTGGACTCACATATGCCTCGACGTTAGCAAAGAGCACGCGATTATACTGCAAAAAGAGAAATACCAGCATAACACAGGCGGCTGCGGCGATAGGAATGAAATGTCTGCTTTTTCGGACTTTTTTTGCACCCGTCCGTAACTTGCCTATAAGTGTGTTGCGAAGCTCGTACATTGCTTCGTCTTTGGAGATATTATTCGCTTCATTTGGCTCCGTCGGTTGGTCTTGGGTGCTTTGGCTCTGTGCTTCTAGGGCTTGCTTTGCTTGATGTACTTGTCCTAGGTAATAGCGTTCGTAATACTTCTGATAGTAATCCTGCCAGGCGCTGTGATACTGTTTCCATTGTTCGGGCTGAACTTGATGAACGGTGCCATGCGTGCGTTCGTAGGGGCTGTGCTCGGTAAGCGGCTCTGTTTGCTGTTGATCTGGGGCTTCCGGGGCTGGTTGCGTAGCGGAAGCCGAAGGATCGGGCTGGGTATAGATGGCATTAATTTGGCCGCGTACAATATTGGCGGCTGCATCGGTGGTGCGAGAGCGCGGATCTGCGCCAGATGGCTTGAGCAGCTGCCGCTGCGGTACCAACGGCGTGCCCATTCGCCCATTGTTTTGATCATCTGGTCTCATCTATAGATTCCTACTGTCATCTATTGTACAATACATTGGTAGCAACTACCATGACACGCGCCGCGATGGTGGAATCGGTAGACACGCTAGACTCAAAATCTGGTGAGCAGTAGCTCGTGCCGGTTCAAGTCCGGCTCGCGGTACCAAAAAGAGGAACAAACTCTAAATTAGTTTGTTCTTTTTTGTTGGTCTTCCCTGGGTTTTGATGCTATCATAAGCTTATTATGAAGCCTATGCTTATGAAGCACCAAGTGGCCGGAGGATTCGCGTTGCCGACGGTAATTATTGCGTCGGTTATTCTTCTGACGATATTGGTGACCTCAGTTACGGCGGTCAGCTCAGTTACCGCTTCCCTCGCTAACCAATACTATAATCAGCTTGCCCGTGAGGCTGCCGAATCGGGGTTGGCGAATGCTCGAGCTTGTCTTCGCGCTTACGACTATTCGCCTACCTGGACAGATGGAGCGCCGCTAAAGCCGAACACCGGTTGTGCCGGTGAGGATGCTAGCCCGGTTAGTGCATACATCGTAAATGCAAATAATGTTCGTTCTACTTTTAGCGTACCCGCTCCCACTGTCGGCGTATCAAGTTCCTTAAGGATTGTCTCAACCGGAACTGTCCAGCTGACCCGTGCCTCAGATCCTAATCAAGTATGGCGAACCTACACGTATGTTGCAGCCGAAAACTCTCGCTACAACGATGCTCCGCAAATTGCGGGCGGCGCAGGGTGGAAGACAGCTGGTCATAACGGCTATATGCTGGCGGCAAACGGAACCCTTTACGGATGGGGCGACAACGGCAGTTCTCAGCTTGGCAGCGCGACATTAGGAACAACCGTAACACTTCCTGTTAAAATTGATCCCCCTGAAGGCGTTAGTAAAATCAAAAAAGTATATAATTCTGGGCAAGGTGCAAGCATTCTTTGTATCTTAGCGACGAATACAAGCCTGGGTGATCAGGCGTATTGTCGCGGTACAGAGTTGACAGGCGGAACCAACTGGGTGCAATTCGGACTGCCGGCCGGTCTTACGGCAACCAATGACATGAAAGTGAATGGCTATGGTACAAACAGTGCTTGTGTCGTAGCGTCGGATCTTCAAGCATATTGCGCGGGGATGAATGATAGCGGCAACTTAGGGACAGGCACGACAAGCGCCTCGTACGTTCCCTTTACTGCTGCGATGAAATTCAGGCTTGATCTGGCTAGTCCCGGTCCGGTATCCGGCTCGGCGGCTTCTCTTACGGTTAAGAAGGTTTTTAATCAAGATCGTGTTACCTGTGTCATTGCTTCGGATAATCAGGCATATTGCGCCGGAGATAACAACTATGGCCAGCTTGGACAAGGGACGACAACCACAAACGTATGGGTGGGGAAATCAATACCGGGTCGGGCACTTATTCCTGGTAATCCGGTGGTTGATGACATTCGCTTAACATATCATAGCGCGGCACATTCGGTGTTTTTCCATACGGTTGGCAGCGGAGTATATATGAGTGGCGATAATCTGCAGGGTACTGCCAATGACGGTTCTACAAGCGGAACAGTCTATTCTACGCCTCGTCAAATTACTTCTGGTGAATACCCAAAGCTTATAAGTGTTGGACAAGAGGGAGATACAAAGCATAGTATTTGCGTCATGAGTACAAGTATTTACTGTATGGGGGTAAACGCGTTCGGGCAGATTGGCTTGGGCGCATGTACGGCTCGAAGCTATTGGACTGCCGTTATTAGTATTGGTGGCGCTCAAACCTCCACTTCCTTAAATGATGAGGCGAATTACCAAATGAATTCGGTTATGGTGATCACGACAGGCGGAGATGTGTATGCCGCGGGTGATAACACTTATGGAAAACTAGGTACGGGTGCTGCTTTGGGTGCATGTAATCCGAATTTTGCAAAAGTGCAGCTTCCTGTCGGGGTCAAGGCGACGGCACTTGCTAATGGTGATGAATATACAGCCTTTATCCTAGGAGATAACGGAAGAGTATATGCGATGGGCCGTAATAACAATGGTCAGCTTGGTGACGGGACGACAACCGATCGTAACACGCCCGTTGAGGTAAAGATTCCTCGTCAGGAAACTATTTACTAACGAGGCTTGCCGTAACGCTTTTTACGAGCTGCCCCGGATTCCATAACCAGTAACATGCGGCTTTGGTAGCGGTTTGTCCACGCCAGATTGCCATAGGGTTTTGCCATTGTGTCGATATAACCTCACCGTTTGCCGCCACAAGCAGATAGTCCTTATGCAAGACCGCGATACCCACCGGATACGTAATCGTAAATTTATGAAGTGCTTCAACTAGGCTATTCAGCTGCATGCTAAAAGTGAGAATTTTAGGATAGTAGACACTTTGGAATAACTTTTGCAGCTGCGCAAATGATACAACAAGGAGAGTATCAGGTCGCTCTACGAGTGCTTGCGCACCATTCTTAATAAGATCAACTGCATCACGAGTAATGGTTAATTGTCCGTGATAGTCCTGAATAAAGTTTTCATATACAATAGCCGTTTCGCTATTTCGTCCGGCATCACCGACTAAAAGAATGTGATGTGCCCATTCGCCCAAAGCGGCCATGTCGCTTTTAGCGTCTTTGGAGAGACTTCCAGAAGGATTGCTCGGCGCAAAGACGGTATCGGTAATCGAAGTGGGGATTGTCTTTTTAAGTGCATCGGGAAGTAGCGTCCGTACTTGGCCTATCCCTGCTTGGAGCGCCGTCCCATAGCTTTCGGCAACACCTGCAAATCCAAGCTTGTTGCCGCCAATAATTCCTAATCGTCCGGCTTGCGAACGCTGCTCAGGCTTACTCCATTCGATATCAGGAAAAAGCGGTTTATCGGGTGTTTGCGTTTGCCAGTAGGTATGTTCCATTACGTGGCTCCAGTTCGTAAATCATATTTTTTCGTTCTACGACAATTTTCCAGCCGTTCGTTTCAGCACTTTTAAACAAGTCGTCGTTGGGGTTAAAGGCGATCGGATTTTCAACGAGTTCCAACATAGCAATATCGCTCTTAGAATCTCCCACTGCGAAACTTCCTTTCCAGCTGAGCCCGTGTTCTTTAACGATGTTTTTTAGAATCTCCCCTTTTTGAGCAATAAGAAGCGTATTGCCGGGGATAGTACCGGTATAGACATCATTTTCTACGTCGTGTACTTGGCCAATTGCAACGTCGAACTGCCAGAGCTGAGCAAACTTCTGGACGATCTCATTTTGAGAACCGGATATGGCGATAAGCGTGTAACCCTCCTCCTTTAGTTTTTTGGCGAGGTCACGCGTATACATATAGACATGCATGCCCGAGCGAGCAATGATGGTTTCGGCCGCCGCCTCTATTGCGGCAACGGGCATGTTTTTCACGTATGGAAGAAATCCTTCAACAATGGCAAGCTCATAATCACGAAATGAATGAGCGTGTTGTCGGCTTCGCCATTCGTTCAATTTGGCTTCGATATCCTTTTTTGCCTGTTTAGGGATATGACCAGTGGCAATTAATTCAAAAACAACTTCACTAAACAACTGCCAACGAAAAATTGTTCCATCGATGTCGAATACTGCAAATCTTTTCACTACAATCCCTCTTTTTTATAGTTCATTTTATGCGTTAGCCAGGCGTCCTTATGTTCTTTGCCTTTTTTGCCTTTGAATGCCTCGGCAGGATATTTGGCAGCGGCTTTCTCGAGTTTCTTTTTTATGTGCTCAGCAATGTCTATGTCGTTTTGCTGTGCAATTTGGAACGCATATATAAGGACATCGGCAAGCTCTTCTCCTACAGCGTCTTTGCCGCCAACGGGCTGATCGCCCCACTGATAATGCTCTAGCAACTCTCCCGCCTCAAGAGCAAGAGAGATAGCGATGCCGCGTGAGGCATTCTGGTGCCAATCGCGAGCCTCCAGATGCTTCCAGATGATTTGATTAAGTGTTTCAAGAGTGATGTCTTGCTGAGCGGGTGCTTTTGCCATGTTTCCTATCCTTTCATAATGGGTGAAACCGGGATTATGCCCGGAAGCTCTTTAACAAGCTGAATGTCATGGGTCAACATGACATCGGATTTATCGAAAGTATATTGACCACTTACTTTTTTACCGGCCAGTATGTGAGGGAGCCAATATTCATCGTCCTGCCACATTTGACTATAAGGAATGTCTTGTATGGCGAACCATTCTGGTGCCATTTCGTCGGTTTCGGTAGGCTCACCCTCCCAATCGTCACACAAGTAAGCATGGACATACATTCGCCATGGCTGGTCACCTTCTTTTTGCATAAAATCGTGCTCGGCCACTTTCCAGTAACGAAGCGGCGTGACGTCAATTTCTTCCTGGCATTCTCGCTCTAGAGCCTGTTCCACTGTTTCATCGGGTTCGATTTTCCCGCCAACGCCGTTGTATCGGCCTGATCCAAAGCCGCGCTTTTTCATAGCGAGCAATATCTCGTCGTCACGCCGTAAAAATAATAAGGTGCACACTTTTTCGGTCATACAAGCTCCTTTGCTCTTTCCAGCATTGCCTCGGCTATTTCTCGGTGGTTGCTGGTTTTATTATAAAGGATCACGTCCAGCGTGTCGCGCGCGGTTTGTTCGGCGGTATCCGGGATATTCTCTATCCATATCACTGGCAGCTTTGTAGAAAGCAGCCATTCGAGAGATTGAATCGCTTCTTTTATTCGTTTTTGCCGCTCATTACTGGGCTTGGGGTATCGTTTGTTGAGCCATTTCTGCCATACTTCAGGCTTGCAAACCAGGCCAATGATAAAAATATTCTTGAATGGCAGCGTATTCATAAGGCCGACAACACCCGATAACGTAGCTAGCATATTATACGTTGCCGAGTAATCTTGCGGTTCACTGCCGTATATTCGGTGACTGGTCGGATGAACGGCGTATTGAACTAACTCACCTTTTTTGATCTTCTCTGCCAGCAAAGAAAGCTGTGTCTCCAGGTGCGGAATATATCGAAACATCTCGGGGTCGTCATCATTACGCTGCTCGCGTGTCGTAAAGCTAGTAACGAGCCCGAACCTATTATCCAACCGGGCGATCTGCTTCATGATGAACGTTTTACCTGTAGCGACCGGCCCGACAAACATAACCAGCGATTTTTCGCTCAAACTACGATGTACGGTTTGGTTCGGCCGATAAGTGTCGGCAAGTTTGTTGATGTGGGCAAGATCGGCCATTTGGGTTTGCTAAATATTTAACTCGATACTTATCGGGCAATGGTCGCTTCCCATGATGTTCGCATGAATAGCCGCATCTTTGAGCTTTGGTTTTAGCGCTTCTGAGATCAGGAAGTAATCGATACGCCAGCCAACGTTTCTCTCCCGTGCCTTGCCGAAATTCGACCACCACGAGTAGTGGCCATTGCCTTGGACAAAGAGCCGAAACGTATCTAAAAATCCGGCTTTTTCAAAATTATCAAATCCTTCTCGCTCTTCGTCGGTAAACCCTTTTTTACCACGATTTTGCTTTGGCCGTGCCAAGTCATCTTCGGTATGTGCGACGTTCAGATCGCCACAAAAAATAACGGGCTTCTTTTTTTCGAGTGTCTTGCAATGTTCAAGGAACGCCGGATCCCATTGCTTGTGACGAAGCGGAATACGCGAAAGATCGTCCTTGGCGTTTGGTGTATATACTGTCACGATATAAAAATCTTCAAATTCCGCCGTAATGACTCGTCCTTCCTTGGCTGGGTCGCCGTATCCGTCAGCAGTCAGGCCGTGTTTTTCGGCGATGTCGCCTGCTAATCCGTTCACGACGCTTATCGGTTTTGTTTTTGTAAAGATTGCCGTTCCGGAATAGCCTTTTCGCTCGGCTGAATTCCAATACTCTTCATATCCGGGCATCTCAATTTCGGCCTGTCCTTGCTGAGCTTTGGTCTCTTGAAGACAAAGGATATCAGGCTGATGTTTTTCAATAAAAGGGACAAAAAGTTCTTTACGAATAACGGCACGGATACCGTTGACATTCCATGAGTAGATTTTCATACTTCTAGTATATCAGTCTATAGGCGTTTGATAGACTGTTTTGATTCGCGTTCTTGGTCGCGGCGCTTTAAGGTTTCACGCTTATCGTATTTCTTTTTTCCTTTTCCAAGCGCGATGACAAGCTTAATGTATTTGCCATTTGTCAGGAGCTTCACGGGAATGATCGACATGCCTTTATGTTTTTGTTCCGTCAATGCTTCAATTTGCTTATGACTGGCAAGTAGTTTGCGAATAGTCGTGTCTATACTGCGGGCACCCACTTGACCCGGCTGGTTGAGTTTTAGACTAAAACTGGCATTATTTAGCCAAAGCTCTCCGTCCTTGACCGTCACGTACGAACCTCTTAATTGAATATGGCCATCGCGGGCAGCGCGAACTTCGGGGCCCGTAAGAACAAGCCCGGCAATGATTTCATCTCCCAATTCATAATCGAACCGTGCGCGGCGGTTAACAATCGCATGAGTTGGCTTTTTTTTCTTGGTGGGCATAACTTCTCTATTATATCAGAGGTGGCTGGCTTAAAAACAAAATCTTGTATACTAAGGCCATGTATAAACGGATTCTTTTAAAACTTTCAGGCGAGCAACTTCAGGGAAAATACGACGGGGGTGTCGATACGGAACGAATTTTATGGATCGCAGAAGAAATTAAAAAAACCAAAAACACCCAGATTGTTATTATGGTCGGCGGCGGTAATTTTGTTCGTGGAGCACAAGTTACAAACGATATGATTAACCGTGTGACGGCCGATAATATGGGAATGATGGGTACGATGATGAACGCGCTTGCGGTAACGGATGTCTTTAACGCCGCCAACCTGGACACGCGGGCGCTAAGCAGTATTAAGGCGGATCAGGTTCTCGATCAGTTTACCCATAGGCGTGTCTTTAGCCACTTGGCAAAAGGCCGTGTTGTTGTGGTTGCCGGCGGCATTGGTCAGCCCTACCTTACTACCGATACGGCTGCAGTGAGTCTGGCACTCCAGCTAAGCTGTGATGTTATTTTTAAAGCAACGAAGGTTGATGGTGTCTATACGGCGGACCCCGCGCTAGATGCTACGGCTCAAAAGTATGAAACGTTGTCACTTCAGGAAGCAGTTGAGCGCCCGGAAATCCGAGTAATGGACAAAGCCGCCATGGCACTAGCTGCCGACCATATGCAGTCGATTGTGGTCTTCGAACTGTTAAAAGAAAATAACATTGCACGGGCGGCCGTGGGCGAGGCTGTTGGGACGAAGATTAGTTGAGCAATAGAGAAAAATCACCAAATGTCACCATCCATTTTGGCGATGTCGTCCGGATGGAACATGCCGTAGCCGATACAGGCGAGGTAGTTTATTCGGAGCCCGGTGTTGTCGTGAATGTTACAGAAGCCTCGGTGAGCATGGCACAAATCGTGGAGGCGGACGAAAAAACGTATCTCACGACATTTGGTACTGCCTATGGGATACCGCGTCATGTTGAGGGTGCAAAGCGCTGGACACCACTTGAGATCGCTACGGCAGTCAGCGACGCACTCTGGGAAAGTCCGGACGGAAAGGTAGAGGCGAGCCTGAGGCATGACTATGAGCTAGCGGTTAATGCCCTGCTGCGCTCGCTTACCGAACGAAGCAAGCAATCCCCGTGGCGCTATCCTGTGGATCGTGCATAGTGAGCTGGCTATAGTAAAAGTTGTACTATGCTTTAATGACAAGACTCTATAATAGATGTCGTGGTTACCTACCAGCAAGTAACGAATGCTATTTTGCTATTAGGACACAAGCCGGATCTTGACGGCAATATCCAGGAAGGAGTGCGGCTTCGAGCTGACCTTGCGGTTCGGCTGTATCAGCAAGGCGTGGCGCCGGTAATTATTCCATCGGGCTGGTACTGGCCAAAGGATGAACGATACCGCCGGTTCCGTGAAGCGTGGGTAATTCGGAAATACTTGTACGATACGTACGGGCAAGAAAACATCACCGTTGTTTGTGAGGAGTACTCTACTAGTATCCCCGAAAACCTGCTTTTCACCCGGGAGCTCTTCACGAATCTTAGGCAGCTTACTATCGTGTCGGGTGAGCTGTTCATGGAACGAACGCGGTTTTTGGCTGAACTGACCTTTGGGGATCGTATTCGCCTGGCTTACGTGCCGTGTCAGGATGGCATAGGTACGGTCGAAGATCAGCAAAGGGTGCTTGAAAATGCTCGTTGCATCTTCAAGGATGTAACGACGGATACTCTCGGTGAGTTCTGCGGCCTGTCTCGTCTGGCTGATGGCACACTCAAATCAAGGTTCAGTGAGATCAGCAAATACCACCGCGAGAATTGCCCGACCCATAGGGGGCGCTAATCCAGGAAGCTGCTTGCAAGATTTTTTTGGCTGGCCCGTCCGTCTTCTTGCTAAAGAGGACGGACGGGCCGAATGTCTATACTCGCCGTGATGCAAACGGGTGTATTATTTTTTCAGATTTCGTTTTTCTTTTGCATGTTCGCCCATCGAGTAGCGAAAAAGCGGTTTCGTAATTCGCATACCATGCGTATAACGGTACGCTTCGGCATACACGGCTTTTAGAATGCTATGACCTTCACCTTCTTCAAAACGCCGAGCTGACGATATAAAGAAGGTACCCGGAATAATACGAAACTTAGCCCCGTGTGCGCGCGCTCGGTATGCATAATCATAGTCTTCCATAATCCAAATATTCGGGTCGAATCCATGAAGCTGTTCATGAAGTTTCTTGGTAACGAAAAAACAACTAAAAAAAATCGGCCACGGCGTCAAGGACATAGTGCGAACATACCCATTCATGAAGCGAGAGCCTATCCTTAACCCCGCAGCTTCCGCATCCATATGTTGAGAAAATCCTCCAGCCTCAACACCTTTATCTACTTGTTTAAGCAACTTCTCGATAAGATTAGGGGCAAGCCGGACATCGGCGTCAATGAAAAGGAGAACATCCCCTATAGCCGCGGTGGCACCTTCGTTGCGCGCGTGTGTGACTCCCTGTTTTTCAGCAGGAATAATACGCACCGGAAGCGAGGTACTATATGCTTTTACAACTGCTACCGTTGTATCGGTAGAATGCGAATCGACCACAATAACTTCATCGGGCTGTCGGGTTTGTTTCGTGATAGAATCAAGTAGATTTTCAACAGTCCCTGCCTCATTTTTACATGGGATGATGACAGACAATTTCATATCTAGCAGTATAGCATGCGAGAGAGAGGCTGTGGTGTATACTTAAAACTATGAGTCAGGCTCATTCTACCCTTGTCGAAATTGGAAAAGACTTCAGCGAAAAAACGATCGAAACCGCAAACGGAGCATTTTGCTGGCTTGGGGCAAACGAAACCGCGAAAAAAACAGTCGTGATTATTCACGGTGTAACAGGTAATAAGCTCGATATGGTTGTGGTGGGTCGAGAGTATGTAAAACGCGGCTATGCGGTGTATGCACCCGATCTTCCTGGGCATGGCAGTGCTCCAGCACTCGATGTCGATTCGTTTGATGCTCTTGGTGACTGGCTTGACAACTACCTTGAAGCCATTGGACGCACCCCGGATATTCTTATTGGTAATTCGTTTGCTTCTGGTATTTGTTATAATTTTGTCGCTCGCGGTTTAGTAGCGGAGAACACCCATGTTATTTTGGCGTGCCCGACACCACGTATTGCTTGGTCTTCTCGTGCGCTGAGAGTTGCCGGCGGCCTCTTACCGTCTTCGGTTGGTACGGCGGCTTATAACTCACAGCGAGCCATAAACGCGCGGGTTGCCTATTTAAGCAAGGCACGGGACGAATCATCTAAAAAGTGGCTGAGAGAATCCGAGCTGCACAAAATACCGTTCATCGACGCAAAAATCGGTAACCGCATGTCAATGCTGCTAGAAACACATAACCCATACAACGTTGTGCCTCCGAACAGATCATTTCAGGAGCGTATAACCATTGTGTTCGGCACGAAGGATAATGTAGCCACAAAACGCTCTTTTTCTCGTATGCGTCGGCTCCTCCCCTTTTCTCGTGTGTTATTTGTACCCGGGGCGGGTCATATTCTGCATTTTGAAGCTGCCGATCACATTGCCAAAGTGATTTAGTGGCAAAATAGGTAATTTTCATGATATGGTATGCATTATGCCGAAACCACGTTTTGAAGACTTTGCGTATACCACCCCCTACAATAAAGCATCCATAGCCCAGGCTGCAGTAGAGATTCGAGAGCGCGTCTATGTTCCTACCGGCGCAGGCGATATCACCGACCAAAAAATAGCAGTTTATCTGACGGTTCCTGAAAGTGTCGACCGAATGGCCGATCCTATAGTTCGGTTTCCTGCATGGAGCGACGATAACGGGCGCCAAGAAGGCGGCTATTTTGATGCGTTATTGGCTCATGCGACAGGCCGGCCAGTCCTGGCGCCCAACACCCCCGGCGTTGATTTTTCGGAATGGCGCGATTCCGAGTATAAGTACGCGCATCGCATGACCTCTGATCAATTCGACGAACTTCGCTTTGAGGGCTCGTTTAAAAAAGTAGGTGCGGCTATCTTCCGGGCGCTTACCGCCGCTTCGGAACATTTTGGAGTTTCGGGAGAGCATATCTATCATTCCTCTTCGCAAGGTGTTGCTCTCGCCGGAGCTGCCATGGCAGCGGCGTTCAAAAGTGGCCGGCCTCCAGCCGGATTGGTATTTTCTGAAGGAGTAAATTTTAGTGAACGTCCGCTTGTGACCCTCGGTGCTCAGTTTGCCCTCCAGAATCGTTATGTGCCGAAATATCTGGATCAAAACCCCTCTATCATCCCTTCCGAGACCAAGGTTCACTGGGCGAAACGCACCAAAGAAGCTCGACAGCCTAATTTTCATCTGGCCAGCGCGTTGCGGCGAGGGCGATTTTTAGAGGACATTGGCGACATTTCTGGTCTGCGAGAGCAAGGCACCCCTGTGCTTATGACACGGGGAACCGCCAGTCATTTGTCGGATGTGGTTGGCTATGGAATGACAAGAAATTACCTTCGCGCTAAGGGTGTTGTAGTTTTTGATAAACAATATAAGGATCACGATCACCCCTATACGATGACCGTGCAATCGGTCGTTGATGCCGTAAAAGAAATAGCATAGCGGTGGCCGGTTTGCTATACTAACGCTAATCGATTGCTTTTAAAAAGCGGTCATTTACCAATATGAAAATAGCTTTTTTTACCGATGATTACCTGCCATTTGTGCACGGTGTCACTCGTTCAATCCAAAACTACCGCCAGGCATTTGAAGCCTTGGGCCACGAGGTCTATATCGTTGCCCCTAAAAATGCTGGCTACGAAGATAATGACGACCATATTATTCGCCTTCCTTCCATAAACCCGATGGTGTTTGATAAACGACCTATCTCCATACATTACCCCGGTATCGCTCGAAAGCTCGATCAATACGATTTCGATGTCATTCATAGTCAGACGCAGTTTTACTTGGGTGGTTTGGCGTATATGGTAGCAAAACGTAAGGGTATCCCCCACATAACGACCATCCATACGCTATTTACTGAGCTAGCCGATGATTATCCCGTGGCTGTTAGCGCTGGCCTTATTGCGTTTTCAATCGGCTTCCCTTTTCTGTTTAAAACCAAACCCGTTATGCCGTACACCAATCCACGTGAAATCCTTGACTGGCCCTACTCAACGTTTACCGATATAAAGAAAAAGCAGGGCTGGCGATTAATGGCGGAATTCGTTAATCATACCAGCGGATTTGTAGCTCCTTCCAAGCACTTGGCAAAAACACTTATCGCTCATGGCGCGCAAACCGAATGCCAGATTATTCCTAACGGTGTATTTCTAAATACCTATACGGCAGCTAAGGCGAGCGATTCGCCACTTAAAAAAGAAAAAGGCGAGAAGTTTATTCTCTGCGTTGGCCGCTTAAGCGGCGAGAAACGCCAAAAAGTACTTGTAGATGCGATGAAACACCTTAAAACAGCTAACACTCGGCTTGTGCTGGTGGGCACTGGGCCATCCGATGCGGAACTGCGTACTCAGGCTGAGCAGCTCGGTGTGGCGGATAAAATTACCTTTGCAGGTCATCAAGATTCACCTGCTGTCGCGGCCCTAATGAAACAAGCGGATATTTTTGTGCAATCCTCTTACCATTTTGATAATCAGCCAATGGTTATTCTAGAGGCAATTGCCAGCGGATTACCACTGGTGTATTGCGATAACAAGCTTACCGAGGGGCTTACCAAAGAGAATGCTCTTTTGACCCGTGGCCGTTCGGGCAAAGCATTTGCAAAGGCGTTTGATGAACTCTTAGGTAACGAAGAACGTCTTGCGGCAATGGCTAAGGCTTCGCGCAAGGTAGCCAAAGATTTCGACGTTATGCGCCAGGCTAAAAAGCTACTCGAGTTCTATGAAACTGCACCAATAATAACCAAATAAAGAAAAGAGCGCCGGAAAACCTCACCGGCACTCTTTTCTTTAGTCAGAGTCGGGGTTTTCCAGCGCTAAGGTGTGGCTGAAGTCTCGCTATCAAGATTCTTCAGCCGGTCACGAAGCAGCTCGAGGTGCTGGCCATCATCCTTGAATTTTTTGAACAGGAGCGCCCATTCAACGGGCAGTTGCCCGTCGGCAAAGTAGCGCTGCATCTTGTACCTGAAGGCTTCGATCGACTCGGCAATCTTCGCACACGACCGAAGCTCCTCAAGATTGAGGACGTGTGCCTCCCTCTCTAGGCTTTGTATGAACACCGTCTGGTTGGTGGTGTCGGGCATAAAACCCCTGGGGAATGCGAAACGCATCCGAATTTGGTGGAGGAGTGCGTCGGGATCGAACTCCGGTGCTTCGATGCTGGTACGTTCGTAGATGAGGGCAAGCACTTTTCGTGCGGCCTGGTGACGATTCATGTGCTTTCCTATCAGCAGGGGTGGACAAAGGCAAAAGCCTTTCTAGTATTACACATAATATACATCTATTGCAACAGGAGTAGTATTGCAGTATCGTATGTTTTGTCAGTCTCCGGAAAAACCAAAGGGAAAAGAGTGAGGATGAGTACTCTGAATGCGAGTCTGATATGCAGGCTGATGCACCAACCCGCCCTTGTAAAAGGGGCGAGATGTGAAAAAATCGTGTACAAAGGAATTATTGGCCTGCAAGTCGGTACGGGGCGGGTTCAGGAATTCCCTGATTATGAACGCTGCAAGGAGGGATCCGAGATCATCAACCTCCCCATGCCAGTTGAAGTGACAACTCGGCTCGCTCAATTTACGAGTACACACTACGTGGATTGTCTCATACCCTTCCATTGCCATTCGTTCGTGTGCTTCATGATGGGTTGGGGTGCATCTAACGATGTTGATACTCGTGAATATAAAGGATCGGTTGTCGATCCTCGGCGACTGCTTCCTTTTCAGCCCTACGCTTTGTTGCGGGGCGGTCCTGGCGGTAGCCTCATGCATAGCGTGATCGCGGTGACGAGCACAGTCACTATGGGGGTTAATGGTAACAATAGTCCTCTGATCTTGGCAGAAATATCCGATTTGATGGACTTGTACGGTGCCGATACCCTTTTGCAGGCTCGTGGTTCGTGCATTAGCGCGAACTGACATGGTCACCTCTCTCTGCTTGATTGAGAGAGGTGACCGGCAATATGTATAATTTTTATTAAGAACGTTTATACGAAAAGAGCGCCGGAAGTACCGTGCGCTCTCTCCGTTTTACAGGAAAAGCTGTCGGTACTTACGGCGCTTGTCTCATGCCGAGACGGGCAGCTTGGCTGCCGCGGGGGCGGGACGGTTGCCCTGCTTACGCAGGTAGCTTGTCCGCTCGATGAGCGCGACAACCGCGTCGACACCTTCGGCCACCGTCTCCTCCGAGACGTAGCTGGGCAGCTCGCGCCGGGCGGACATGATGTTCAGCATGCGCTGCTGGTCCGCGGCGGTGGCGTACACCATGCTGTCGATCCTCTCCAGGGCCGGCAGCTCCAGCTGGATGTCGCGCGCGATGCGCGAACGCTCCGTACGACCGAGCCGGCGCATCACGGGGATGGCGATGCCGACGAGCACGGTGGCGAAGATGATACTGCCGATGATGGTGAGGGACATGAGGAACTCGATTCTTTCTCGTAGGGGTGAAATCGATTCTTCGGTATTATAACACAAATATAAATAAAAAGCAATATCATGGTATACTCTTACAGATATGATTGCCGATATAGCCGTTACTGAAAAGAGCTTTGGCCCCAAGTCCCTTATGACAGGGATCCGTTTTAGCATTGACGAAGGCGAAAAAATAGGGGTTATTGGGCGTAATGGTGTCGGTAAGTCGACGCTTTTTGGTATTTTGGCAGGAACAGACAATGATTTTACAGGAGAAATTATTTACCGGCGTGGGACAGTGGTGGTTGCCACCAAGCAGGAGCATCACGATGCTGGCGACACGACGGTGCTTCAATATGTACTGCAAGGTCTGCCGGAGTATGCAGAACTCAGCCATGTTATAGAGACCTATCCTGAAACTATGGGGAGCGATATGGGGAAGATCGAGACATATACCGCTGCCCTCCAGCGCTTTGATGACAAGGGATTTTACCAAATAGAGGAGCAAATTGAACGCGAATTGGCTGGTTTTCAACTCGAGGGTATTGCTCATCGGCCGTTTTCTACCCTTTCGGGTGGTCAGAAACGCTTGGTTGAAGTAGTGAAAGTAATGCACTCCCAGGCACAATTGGCGCTGGTAGACGAACCAACAAATCATATGGATTACGTTGCAAAAGCGCAATTTATAGATTGGTTAAAGGCCGCAAAAGAAGCAGTATTGGTAATTACCCACGACCGAGATGTCTTAAAAGAGATGGATCGTATCATCGAGCTAAAAGATGGTAGCAGCGTGAGCTACAAAGGTAATTATGATGCCTATTTAAAGCAGAACGCTGTCTCTACTGGAAGCCAAATGAACGAATTTGAGATGATAGAAAAGCGCATCGTCAATCTTAAAGTCAAGGTGCTCGATTATCAACGGCTGAAAGAAAAATCGCGCAATCCCGGAACAATCCAAAAGTTTAAACGGCTTGAAGAAGTGTCTCGTAAAGAGCTGGCGGAGCTTCAAACTAAGGAGAAACCGACATTCTGGATAGACAAAGCTTCGGCTGAAAACCTTAACTATAAAGTGGCGTCTCAATACGATAAATTTAAGGCGAAGAATATTCGTATGAATTTAAAGGGCGAGGAGTCTCGTAGCAAGCATATACTTGTTAATGTCAAAAACTTGAGCCTCGGATATGGCGAAACTCCCCTATTTTCAGGAGTAAATATTGATTTACGCGAAGGCGAAGCGATAGAGCTGAGGGGGCGGAATGGTGCCGGTAAGACGACGCTTATTAAAGCATTGTTGTCGCCTAATCGAGAGAATCTTCATGGAGCAAAACCCCTGCAGCCCACGTCTGATAAGGCGTCGGGACCCTTATCAGACCTGACGCGAAGCCGTTTTGCGAAGGAAGATTCTCGAGATTTGGCTGCGAGTGATATTCACGTTTTTGACGGTGAAATCACTCTTGATACCCATGTCCGTATTGGTATTTATGAACAAGAAGTTGATCAAAAGTACTTCCCTCTTCCACTCCAAGAAGCCATTGAGCGTATGTATCTCGACCGAGATCTTTCCATCTCGACTCCCAAGATTCGCGGGCTCATGAGTGACTACCTCTTTACGGAAGGTGATGGTAAAGTTCCTCTTTCTCGCTTAAGCGGAGGTCAGAAAGCCAGGTTTCAGCTTATTTCAATGCTTGCCGATGATCCCCAATTGCTTATTTTAGATGAGCCAACCAATCACCTTGACCTTCCGAGTATCGAGGAGTTAGAGACGGCACTCGTCAAATATGCTGGAGCGATTTTATACGTAAGCCATGATGGCTATTTTCAGCAGGCTATTGGTGGTGAAGTTATAAAAGTTGGTGCATAAAGAACAGGCCCCGCTTTATGAGCAGGGCCATGTCCCGTGTGTCAGTTCTGTTCCGCGTCTCGGTCGAGCGCGATGTTGATGTATATCTGCGCCATCTCTGGTGAAAGGGGTGGAAAGCGCTCCGGCTCGTATCCAAGTTGCTCCTTAAGTCGCTTGAAGTAAAGTGTAAGTAGCGCTTCCATGTCCTCATCCAGAGGAAGACCAAAAACAAGGGGATACCAATTACCTCCCCGTGTCGGGATGGACATCCCTGGCGGAAGATGCATGAACCCCAGGTTGGACGATACCTGTCCGCTCTCTATGAGGCTTTCAAGAATGCCATGGGCGTTTTGCTCCATCTTTGTGGTACGAAAGGCCAGAAAAACCAGATGCATCTCTGCTTTGCCTACCGAAAACCAAGTATCCACGATGCTCCTTACGAGTCAAAACTGATAGGGGACGTATCTACTTTGCCATAGTTGACGGATATTGCCAAATAAATGCTGAAAGCCGGTATCGTGACACCCTCGAGGGGGTGAACGATACCGGCTATCTCAGCACTACCACTCGACCACGTGGAATCCCAGAAATTCGGGCCTGTCGAACTCCTCGATCGGGTCGAGGGGGTCGATGATGGTGTGGCGGCGGAGACGCGGGACCCAGTCCAGGCCCAGCTCGTCGGCCGTCTTCATCCACGGAGTGCCGTTGTTGTCCTCGTCCTCGGACACGTCGGCCGCATAGGGCTTCGGTATGACGTTGACGACCTCGACCTCGGGCTCGGGCGCTTGGGGTAACACGCGCTCGACTTCGTAGCCCTCCGACTGGGTGGTGTACGGCTTGCGCCGCTGGGCCACAGGAACGTCGGTCTTGGGCTCGCCTGCTGTTGCGGCGTTGCGCTTCGCGATCACGGCGGCGAGCATGCTCGGGTTGGGGCGGGACTGGGTGTGAAGCATCTTGCTCACTCCTTCGGGTGGTAGTGACTGAGGGGTACTCTGTTGGGATGTAGTGACCCCGACAAGTATTAGTTGATTATAAAATAATAAATCGAAAAAGTCAATAGTAATCGGGCAGTATTCACGAATAAGAATACTGCCCGATCCCAAATTACAGAACAATGCGAGAAATAGGACCAATTGTGATTAAATCTTGCGTTTCACCCTTATTGATCTCTTCTCGCGTCACGAAATGGACCTAGCGCTCTTCAACGGGGAGTCTTGCAGCCGCTTGAAGCTTTCGTAGGATGTTTGCAGGAAAATCCACCCGGAACACCTCGATAAGGTATGCGGTTTCTTTTTCGGGCACGTTCCGCATTGTTTGGGCATCGTAGCGCGACATGCCAACAAACTGTTCGGTGGCATGTCGTGTTTCGTTCTCGGAGAGAACGCCGGTTTCCTCGCCTAGCTCTTCGCAAAGCTCACGAAGCACTGAGACCTCACGGTCGATTCGTTGTTCAAACCAGGCAATGACCTTGGCTACCTGATCGTCTGCGATGCGAAATCGCAAATCAGGAAGACTCTCAAAGTCCCTTGCTCCCAGCCTCGTCAGGTAGTTCAATCCGTCTTTTTCGACTTCGAGTCCACCTCCGACGGGTGACAGGATGCGCTCTTGGTTGTGTTTGAGTCGGCCTTTGTTAATGAGTAGGCAATAGCGCCCTTGCTCGTCACGAATCTGGGCAAAGCACATCGCACCGATTCTCAATGGTCTAACCTCCTTGTAATTGGGATTACTGTAGTATTATTAACTTAATCCCAAGGATGCGCAAGGATAGATAACCACAGTTAATCGGGCGGATGCGCAACTAAACGAGAACGGCACTCTATTGTTCGGATACGGTTTCATGTGTAGGGAGCATAAAAGCCTAAGCTGCGACGAGTTCTTTTTCTTTTAAGAGCGTGTCGATTTTGGCGCGGTCAAACCCTAGTACAAGGTCGCCCGCAATGTCGGTAACAGGAACTCCCTGGAAGGCGCCATTGCTTTTTTGCATGAGTTCTTCGTAGGCTTCCTTATCTTCTTCAATGTCTTTTTTTACGTAATCAACGCCGAGTCTTTGGAGGTATTGTTCTTCCGTCTTGCAAAACGCACACCAGGTAGTGCTATAAATAATTACTTTAGCAGCGTCGTCCGCGGTATTGTTCGCAGTGTCGTTGGTCGGTGTGGTTGGTTCGTCCATATATTCCCCTTTTGCTATACTAAGTATAGTATAATCCATCTCATATTGTTCTGCAACTATAGTACTATTTCTCGGACGAGTTGGTAAGGTGCCAATGATTGCCAGAGGGACACTTATATACCCGTAAGTGAAGATCCGGCTTTAAAAGCATCTGATATTCTGCGGCTTGACGCGCCTCTCGTTCCGTTCGGTATTGCTTTTTCCCCTGACAACCTCCCTTTAAAGTGAACGGTTCGTGGGGCATAGTTCTATTTTTTCTAGGCATTAGAATTGGTAGTTGCTAAAAGAAATGTAAAAGAAAAGAGCAAAAACCACTAGGGCTGCTAATAAGCAGACAAGGAGGCAGCTCACGCCTACCATAATCTTCCTAAATACAGCAGATCGGCTTTTTCCGGATAACAGCAAAGAATACCCGACTAATATAAGAGCTAGCAGTGCATCGATAACGACGAGGGCCAAAAAATGAGTACCCTGCAGGCCAACGAAAGTGATGATTGCCAGTAGAAGTACGACGATAACGATACTAGAGGCGAAAAGATCGCGCATACTGCTCGTGAGGAATGGCGAAGACTGCTTACTGGGCATGTTACTATTCTACATTACTACGCACCACTAAGAGGTATTGACTATACAGCATAGTTATGATATAATAAATAGCTAGGATAAGGAATTTAGACCTCCTTTCCCCCTGCACATTTCACCATTGGTACTACCTCTAAGGAGAAGAAAGTGGACGTGGACAGAAACGTTGTCGGCTTCCTCGCCGGCACGGCGATCTGGGCGGCTGCTCTACTGACCTTCAGTTTCAGCAACACCCTCACCCCACTGGGCTACGCGGCGGTTGCCGTCGGCTTCTGCTTGGGCACCGCGACGATGTTCGTGATGTCCGGCGTGAGTGACGCGGCCACCTCCCTCGTGGGCGCCGTTCGATTCGGCGTCATTCCGGGCGTGGTCGCGGCCCTCGTGGTCATGGCCGCCACCGGTGTCTTCGGTTCGCTGACGACACAGTCCGGTCAGTCGCCCGACTCCACCTTCCAGGCGGAACAGGCGTCGCTCACCACCAGCTACACCGGCCGGATCACGGTTCTGCCGGTCGAGACCGGCCCGGTGTTCGACGCTCCCGGCTGCTTCCCCTTCGAGACCACCCTGCCTTCGGGCGTGACGGTCTCGAACGACGGCTCAACCTGTGTCGTCACGATCGACTGGAGCAAGAACAGCGTGCTGGCCCTCCCCACCCAGGGTGGCGTCAACGCGCTGAACCACTTCGATTCCGACGTGCGCGACCAGGGTAAGGTCCTGGTGCTCCACTTCCCGGAAACCGTCCGGGTCGACCTGTTCGTGCACAACGCGGACGAGTCGGCCAAGGCTCGGTCGTTGCCGGACTGGGCACTGCAGATGGCCCCCTTCACCGCCGTCGCCAACCGCCACTAGTACCACTCGAGTGAGGTGCGGGCTCCCGGGGCATTTCATGTCCCGGGAGAACCACCTTCCCTATGCCCTTAAAGACGGGCTTTTTTTAATCTCTAAAAACGAAACACTCCCCTTCTATACAAATTGATCGTCTGCTGTTATAGTGTGAGAGTACATGTCTACATCACCAAAGCAAGGCGATGACACCCGCATGCCGCCGAAAGCTTCGACGGTTCTTTTAATGCTAACTATTGCCGATACGACGTGGCGCTTGTTCTTCCCTCTTGTTGGAATGACAATTGCGGGATTATTGCTTGACAAGCAATTTGGAACGAAACCCTGGATAATGGTAGCGTCGATTGTACTTGGTGGTGTGGTAGCCTATCTGTTAGTACGAATGCAAATAAAGAAAGTGAAACAACTATGATCCAGCTTACTCAATTTGCCGCCGAGACGTCGCCTCATGTTTCGCTTGCCGCGGAAGAGATTTTTAACGTAGGGGGTGTGGCTATAACGAACGCCATATTGCTTGGTATCTTAGGATATGTGCTTTTGCTGACGTTGCTTATTCGTACGGCATACGTAGTGAAGAAAAATAAAAAGCGCGGTTTTATGACAAAACTTATCGTATGGGCGTATGAAGGGCTGTATAGTACGGTCGAAAATGTGATTGGCGACAAAAAAGTGGCAAAAACGTTAGCACCACTGCCGATTACCTTGTTTTTCTTTATCATCACGCAGTACTACTTGGGTATTCTTCCGTTTGTTGGTCCAGTCACCCTGCATGAGACACCTCTGTTTCGCGGTTTTGCTGCCGATCTTAACACCACCTTTGGCCTGGCTATTATTACGCTCATTACTATGCAGATTTATGCTATTAAAGCGCACGGATTCTTTGGTAATGTGAAGCGTTTTATAAGGAATCCTATCAAGGATCCGGCTGGTGCGTTTGAAGGTATCCTGGAGATTATTGCTGATTTTTCACGTACCGTTGCTCTGAGCCTTCGTTTGTTCGGTAACGTATTTGCCGGTGAGGTGCTACTAGTAATGGTAGGTTTCCTTACTTCTTACTTCTCTGTTGCTGCTTTGCCGCCGTTTTATATTTTTGAGCTGTTCATTGGTGGAGTCCAAGCGTATATTTTCTTCATGCTTACTACTGTATTTATTTCCCTGGGCCTCGTCAGCCACGACACACACGACGAACATTCAGCCGATCATTCGCCCTCACCCAAGACTGCAAAGGCTGTCCCAATGAGGGAATGATATAATTTAAGATAATAAATAAAGGAGTTATAACAAAATGGAAGAACTAGCATTTGGTCTTACCTACGCAATCCCAGCAGGATTTGCCGCACTTGGTGCAGGTATCGTTGCTAACGCGGCAGTAAACGCAGTAGGGCGCAATCCTGAAAAAATTAACGATATCCGTACGATGATGATCCTTGGTATTTCATTCGTTGACGCCCTGGCCATCATTGGTATCATTGTGGCAATTATCGCGAAGTTTATCTAGGTAACTATCCATGGAATCAATCCAAATACTAACGGTAATGGCGGAAGCAGCCGGGCACGAAACCCCCGGATTCTTTGAGGCGCTAGGGATCGATTGGAAGCTGCTTGTTCTGCAGACCATCGCCTTTTTAGTGCTCTTATGGTTCCTCGGCAAGTTTGTTTACCCGCCGCTTACTCGCATGCTTGATAAGCGCGAAGCGGACATCGAGGCGGGCGTTAAAGCTGCGCAAGCAGCCGAAAAAAAGGCTGAAGAGGCTGGCGAACGAGTTGAAAAGTTGCTTAAGCAGGCGCGTGCGGAAGCGAGCGACATCGTCGCGACCGCAAAGGAAGAAGCTGCTGCAACGGTAGAAAATGCTGGTGCCAAGGCGAAAAGCCGGGCCGAGCACATTGTTGCCGAAGCTCACGAGCAAATTGAAAAAGATGTGCTGGCCGCCCGAAAAGCACTTCGTAGCGAAACCCTTGATCTTGTTGCTCTGGCAACTGAGAAGGTGGTTGGTAAAACTGTAACGGCCAAAGTTGACCAAAGTGTCATCGCCAATGCCGTGAAGGATGCGAAGTAACAATGGCTACGCGTCTGTCACGCCGTAAAATTGCTGAATATACCGCGACTCGCCTTGTAAGCGGAGATAAGAGTGTCCTTAAGGAAGTAGCCGCCTTCTTAATTGAATCTAGGCGTACCCGGGAGCTTGATCTGCTTGTCCGTGATATGGAGTTTGCCTTATCGGAACATGGCGTTGTTGTGGCGGACGTGGCAAGCGCATACCCGCTCTCGGAAGATCTAAAAAAGAGCATCAAAGCACTTGTCGGTGGTAAAGAACTTGTTTTACGCGAAGAAGTTGATGCCGAAGTCCTGGGCGGTATTCGTCTCACGACTCCTGGCGAACGGCTTGACGCAACACTACGGCGAAAGATACAAGCACTAAAAAGCTAAAAAACTATCGAGAAAGAGGAAATAATAATGGCAGATATTGCAGTAAGCGAACTATCGAGAGAACTCCGCGACGCAATTGCGGACCTTGAGACGAAGGGAAAGCTGGAAGCGACCGGTATTGTTACTCGTGTCGGTGACGGCGTTGCTTGGATACACGGACTCCGCGACGCGGGCTACTCAGAAGTGCTTCAAATTGAAACAAAAAACGGTATTGTTGAGGCATTCGCCCTAAACCTTATGGAAGATGAAATCGGTGCCGTATTGCTCGGCAGTGACGCTGATGTAGTAGCTGGTAGTACGGTAAGGCTAAAAGGCACCGTGCTTGAAGTACCGGTCGGTCCCGAGCTTTTAGGCCGCGTGGTCGACCCGCTCGGAAATCCACTTGATGGTGGTCCGGCTATCAAGACAAAGCAAACTGGCTTAGTTGAGCGTGAAGCTGTTGGCGTAATGGGTCGTAAGCCAGTTCACGAACCAATGATGACCGGTATTGTGGCGATCGATTCGATGTTCCCTATTGGTCGTGGTCAGAGAGAGCTTATTATTGGTGACCGCCAAACTGGTAAAACAGCCATTGCAATTGATACAATGATCAATCAGGCCCGTCAAAAAACAGGAGTGGTGAACGTTTATGTAGCCATTGGTCAAAAGCGTTCTAAAATTGCTCGTTTGGTTGAACGCCTCAAGCAAGAAGGCGTGATGGAGCAGACGATCATTGTAGCGACCGGTCCGAGTGATCCGGCATCGCTACTCTACCTTGCGCCATACGCGGGTACTGCTATGGGAGAATACTTCCGTGACAACAAGCAGCATGCCCTGATGATTTACGACGACCTGACAAAACACGCTGTCGCGTATCGCCAGATGTCGCTGCTTCTTCGCCGTCCACCGGGACGAGAAGCTTTTCCTGGAGATGTTTTTTATCTTCACTCTCGCCTTTTGGAACGCTCAGCCAAACTTTCCGATGCACTTGGCGCCGGAAGCTTGACGGCCCTCCCGATCATCGAGACTCAAGCGGGAGATATTTCTGCGTATATTCCAACCAATGTGATTTCTATCACCGATGGACAGATCTTTATGGAGACGGACCTCTTTTACCAGGGTATTCGCCCGGCTATTTCAGCAGGGCTCTCGGTTTCTCGAGTCGGCGGTAATGCTCAAACGAAGGCGGTAAAGAGCGTGAGCGGTCATTTGAAGCTCAGTCTTAGTCAGTTCCGTGAACTCGCAAGCTTCGCTCAGTTTGGTAGCGACCTAGATGAAGCGACGAAATCTCAGATTGACCGCGGCCAGCGCCTCACTGAACTTTTGAAGCAGCCGCAGTATCAGCCGATGGGCGTGTGGGAACAGGTAGCTAGCGTTTATGCAGTAAACCAGGGTTGTTTTGATGCCGTACCGGTGGCAAAAATCAAGGATGCCCAAGGCGCACTTCTTACGAAACTCTGGACTGATCATAAAGAGGATATGCGAACGCTCAACAAGGGTGATAAGCCCGACGAAAAGCTTCTTAGTTTGGTTGAAAAGGTGGCAAAATCAGCCGCAAAGGGTTTTGAAGGATAGTCCATGGCCTCAATTCGGCAATTAAAATCGCGTATCCGCTCGGTAAAAAATACCAAGCAAATTACAAAGGCGATGGAACTCGTAGCGGCGAGCAAGATGCGTCGCGCTCAAGAGGCTGACAAAGCCTCGGCGCCTTACACCCGCACCGCGAACGAATTGCTGACGTATTTTGCCCAGCAAGGTATTACCGACGAGCATCCGCTTTTCCAGATACGCGAAGTAAAAAAGCGTTTGCTTATTGTTATTGCTGCGGATCGCGGACTTGTGGGGGCGTACAACAGTAACGTGTTTAAGGCATATGTCCGTGAACTTGAAGTGGATAAGAAGGCTGCCATTACAAATACGAGTATTACCGTTGGCCGTCGTGTCTCACAGTTTGCAACCCGAATAAAGGGAGTTGAATTAAGCGGTGTTTACGAAGGCTTGCCTGATCAGCCGAACGGTGCCGAACTTCATGCGATTTTGGACACAGCCGTAAGTCAATTTGAAGGTGGCGATGTTGACGCGGTCGATGTGGTATATACGGAGTTTATCTCAAGTATTAACCAGCGGACCGTAGTAAAACGCGTTCTTCCTGCCGGTTATACCGAGACGGAAGTCTCGGGAAATGTGCGTGATGCACTATACGAGCCGAATCCCCGCGCTGTTCTCGATGGCGTCGCTTACCGATTAGTACAGGCGCAAATTTTTCAGGCGCTTTTGGATGCCAAAGCCAGCGAGTACAGTATGCAAATGATCGCCATGAAAAATGCTACCGACAACGCCAGTGAGTTAGTCGATGACCTTACCATTGCAATGAATAAAGTCCGCCAAGGTGCCATTACCCAGGAATTGGCTGAAATATCCGGTGGAGTGGAGGCATTGAAGGAATGAGCGAACGTTCTGGAGTACTACTGGCCGGTCCGGATACGCTGGAGTATACATTTGGCGAATACCAGCGTCATTTTGAGGCGGAAGGCGTACATGTACAGCATCCATTTAAAATAGATCATCTTCCAAAAAGTGAAGAGCTTATGATTGCTGACACTGAAGCCGCTCGGGCGGTTATCGCGATCGACACCTATCGCCAGCAGCGAGGGCGTCTCACACCCGAAACGGATCAAGGACGTCGTCTGTTGGATCATCACCTGGGTATGGTCGCCGCTCGGTCGGCAGCACTTTTGGTGATAAATACTGAGCTTAACGGGGATGACGAGCCACAGGTAGGAGACATTTCTGGCAGAGAGTGGTCATTGGTACTTGCCCATCGTAATTCTGACACGACGTTTTTTATTAACCGTATTCCAAGTGAAAGTATTTACCGTCATTTTACCGAAGGTGTAAACGGTGTGCCTAGCCCCCGGCAGATAGGCGGTCGCCTTGAGGTGGTAACAGCGGCAGTGTACCAAGCAGAAGGTCGCAAACAGAAACGCCGATAATGCTTACGAGATGATTTCAAGAAAAGGAGAATTATGAAAAAAGAACAAGGAAAAGGACGCATTACCCAGGTTGTAGGTGTGGTGATTGACGTCGAATTTGATAACAAAAAGCTACCGGCTTTATATGACGCGCTCGAGATTCAACAGGGCGATAAAGTGATTACCTTAGAGGTTGCTCAGCATCTTGATGAGCGAACCGTCCGTACGATTGCCCTTTCAAGTACCGATGGCTTAAGGCGTGGAGACGAAGTTACTGCAACCGGTGCGCCGATTAGCGTACCTGTCGGTGATGCAACCCAGGGACGTATGTTTAACGTAGTTGGTGATCCAATTGACGGTAAGCCGGCTCCTAAAACCAAGCGCTCTCCTATTCACCGTGAACCGCCTACCTTGGCCGAACAGTCCAATAAAACAGAAGTACTTGAAACTGGTATTAAGGTTATCGACCTTATCGCGCCGCTGACAAAGGGTGGCAAGGCCGGTCTTTTTGCTGGTGCTGGTGTGGGTAAAACAGTGTTGATCCAAGAGCTCATTAACAACATTGCGAAATTTCACAGTGGTAATTCGGTGTTTGCTGGCGTTGGTGAGCGTACTCGTGAAGGCTATGACCTCTACGAAGAAATGGTAGAGGCCGGCGTATATGACAAAACCAGCATGGTCTTTGGCCAGATGAACGAACCACCAGGAGCACGTCTTCGCGTGGCCTTAAGCGGTCTGACTATGGCTGAAAGCTTCCGTGATGAAGGCAAAGATGTCTTGATGTTCATCGACAACATCTTTCGCTTCACGCAGGCTGGTGCCGAAGTGTCAGCGCTTCTTGGCCGTTTGCCAAGCGCGGTGGGATATCAGCCGAACCTTCAGCAAGAAATGGGTGCTCTTCAGGAGCGTATTACTTCTACGAAGAAAGGTTCGATTACGTCGGTTCAGGCAGTGTATGTGCCAGCAGATGACATGACCGATCCTGCGCCAGCGACTACTTTTGCTCACCTCGACGCTACTATCCAGATGGATCGTGGATTAACGGAAATTGGTATTTACCCTGCCGTTGATACGTTGGCCAGTACAAGTATTGCTCTTGACGCTGAAATTGTCGGAGAGGAGCACTATAAAGTTGCGCGCGAAGTACAGCGTATTTTGCAGCAGTACAAGGAACTCCAGGATATCATTGCTATTCTAGGTATGGAAGAACTGTCGGATGACCAAAAGCAAATTGTCAACCGGGCTCGTCGTTTGCAGCGTTTCTTTGCACAGCCGTTTTTCGTTGCTGAAAAGTTTACGGGTAACGCGGGTGTGTATGTTAAGCTTGAAGATACAATTCGCGATGCGAAAGACATCTTAGCTGGCAAATACGATGCGAAGCCAGAAAGTTGGTTCTATATGGCTGGCGGTCCGCTGTACGAGAAGAAAGACTAGTTGTCGTAATCTTAAAAAGTGGTATAATAAGAAAAGCGAGTCGGTAGGCTCGTTTTTCGATAGGGAGAGAATAAAGGAGGCCCGAAAATGCCGTTCGACGAAAACGGACACTTCAGGGTGTACCCCGAGGACGAGACGGAGCTGCCCGTCCAGAAGCCCGCAAAGTTGCCGCATGTCATCTTTTGGCTGACGATGGCTGGGCTGGCATGCATTGCCGTTTGGATTGTGATTTCCACGACGGCGACCTGGGTCGATCTCGGGCTGACCATTCTGGTGGGTGCCCTCATCTTTCTGGTGTTCTTTGTCACTGCGATCTTCTGGATTGCGTGGCATCCCAACCGCCGGGACGACAATTAGGGCACTACCTCTAAAAGGGTGGCCGCATTACTACATTTGCGGCCACCCTAAGGTTATTTTCTCCCTATCTCTACTCACCCCTCGCCGTCGGCGAGTTTTTTTGTTATGATAGAACAGATATGAAATTAGAACTCATTACTTTACTTGGCACGAAACTCGACCGCGATGTTTACGAAGTTATTATTCCTACGGCGGACGGCGAAATAGCTGTTTTTCCTGGCCACGAACCTCTTGTAACACTTGCTCTTCCTGGTGCACTTGCAGTGCGTTACCAGAAGATCGATCCAAATGATGCACTTGACTATTTTGCAATTAGCGGCGGCGTAGTTGAGGTTTCTCAAAATGCCGTACGTATCCTTGTAGATGAAGCAGACCATGGCGATGACATTATTGAAGCTGAGAGTAAAGCGGCGCTTGATCGGGCGGTAGCTCTGCGCGATAATGCTAAAAATCAGGTGGAACTGGAGAAGGCACACCAGCTTGTCGACCGTCATGCGGTCAGGCTGAAAGTTGCCGAGATCCGCCGACATCACCGACGACAATAGGTTACTGCCATTTTTGCATACAATGCCAAGATCGTATATAGCGTGCGAAGTTAATAATTGCCTACATATGTTGTGTGTTTACAAAATCACAAACAGGAGTAAAATAAGGCAGTAGCGAAGACTCTGAACCTCTCTGACTGTCAAGCATGCTCGTGCTGATCTTGTCGTGAGTCGAATTCAAATGACACCCGCATTAACAGGATGCAAGTTTAATTATGTCCGAAAAAAATAGCCATTCTTTTGACGAGTCACATCTTTTACATGTATTAAAACGCTACCTGCCTACTCAGGGGCCCCTTAAAGATTTTGTACATCACAATACGCTGCATGCGTTTCAGGATATGAAGTTTTATGATGCTATCTACAAAGCATCGGCGATTTTCGGCTATCAAACTACCTTTACACTTACCGAATACAGGGATCTTTATACTATTCGGCGAATAACTCCAAAGACACTTGCCAGGATTATACGACAGCGGAAAAGCGACGAGAGTTTTGACACGTGGCATACACGGGCGCTTTACAAAGAATACGATTGGACGCGCGAACCGCGTATCGGTAGGCTGCGAGAGCAGTGGCGGCAGCGGTATTTTATTAATATGGACAATGCGGTACAGCCCCTTCTCTTTCGTATTGTTTGTAGCTACATTGACCAAGGCATCGCCATTTCGCCTTTCCCCTTTGAGGACAAGGGTCTTTTAAGCGCATTAAGAGATCTTGAGAATCACAGCTTGGTCAGCTTTTTCAAAACAAAAAAGGCACGTAATCTGCTGTACGACGAGTCGTGCAGCATAACGAAGTTGCTTGAGATACTAGTAGGAGACAGTGCATACTATGAACAGTATATCTACGATCAGCAGTTCGCGCATCGGGGCTGGTCGGGCATTGTCTCGACTCTCGAAGATAAGCCGGAGACGCTTTTATACTCAAAAAACATCTCTTTAAGAGATATGATTATCCTCGAACTGTTATTGGAGGTCGATGCATTGACGGAGCGCCTTGGTGAGACCTGGAAGCCGCTTGGTAGCACCTCCTTGCCACCGCCAATAGAAATGTTCGCAGACGAGCCACCAACGGAACTCGAAGAGGTTATTAAAATATGGCAGGATGCCTTTGAGTGGAGCTACTACGACACCGTACTTTCTGGGGTGCTACTCACTCTGCCTGCCGAACCGGCCGAAGATGATAAGCGGCCAAAGAGCTTTCAGTCTATTTTTTGTATTGATGACCGAGAATATTCCTTGCGGACGTATGTAGAAAGTCTGGATAATCGGGCCGAGACATTTGGTGCACCGGGGTACTTTGGTGTGGAATTTTATTTCCAGCCTACGGGCGCAAAATTTTACGATAAGCTGTGCCCTGCCCCGGTTACTCCCAAATACCTCATTAAAGAAGTGCCGAAGGAAGGTTTGCATACGCATGAAAAAGAAATTATGTACCATAAGCATTCCCACAGGTTGGTGAGAGGTTTCTTCTTTTCTTATTTATTGGGGATTCCAGCATTGGGTAAACTCATTGTCAATCTTATTAACCCAACTATGAGCCCGGCTATCGCGGATGCATTTGCGCATATGGACCCAAACGCCGATTTGACCATTGTGCATACTGGAGAAAAAGATGAAGAAAAGGGTCTTCAAGTAGGCTTTGCAGTACAAGAGATGGCAGATCGTGTTGAAAAGTCGCTGCGGAGCATCGGTCTTGTTAAGAATTTTTCAGAAATAGTGTATGTCATAGGTCACGGGTCAAGCAGTGCCAATAACCCCCATCACGGTGCGCATGATTGCGGCGCTTGTAGTGGCCGGCCAGGCTTGGTTAATGCACGCGTGTTTGCCTACATGGCAAACTATCAGCCGGTGCGGGAGTTACTTAAAAAGCGCGGCTTGTCCATTCCTGACTCTACGCAATTTGTGGGCGGCTTGCATGATACGGCGTCTGATGAGATTCAATTTTATGATGAACAAGTGCTAACCGAGGCAAATCGAAAGCGGCATGCCAAGAATGCACGCTTATTTGAAGAAGCGCTCGACCTTGATGCCAAGGAGCGTTCGCGCCGCTTCATGTCCATTAGCACCAAGCAGGATATCAAGAAAATCAGGAAGGACATAAAAAAGCGCTCCGTTTCGTACTTTGAACCAAGACCGGAATTTGGACACGGGACGAATGCGTTATGTGTCGTAGGGAGGAGGAGTCTTACTAAACACCTATTCCTCGACCGAAGGGCCTTTTTGAATTCCTACGATTACACGACCGATCCGGCCGGTGCGCTACTACAGGGTGTCCTTGCGCCTCTTGGAGTTGTTTGCGGCGGTATAAATTTAGAATACTTCTTCTCGCGAATGGATAACTACAAGCTGGGTGCGGGTACTAAGCTGCCTCATAATGTCATGGGACTTGTGGGTGTGGCAAACAGCAGCGATGGCGACCTTCGTTCTGGCCTCCCCCTCCAAATGGTCGAAGTGCACGATCCTGTGCGTTTGCTTATGATTGTCGAGCATTATCCTGACGTCGTTAAGAAGGTTATTGAGTCGAACCCTGATCTCTATGAATGGTTTTCTAATGAATGGATTCATTTGGTTGCACTGCATCCGGACGAGAAGAAGATGTACGTTTTTGAAGAGGGTGCGTTTAAGTCATACGAACCGCTTACGAAAAAATTGCCCGTCATGCACGACTTACCCCGTACGTTTGAAACGACCATGAAGATGAAAACAAATCACATTTTGGATGCCACGCAGGAAAACTTGCCCGTGCACATAATAAAGTAGGACAGATATATGTTAGTGCAACTTCTCACCATACTAGTACTCATTCCCATTCTTGGCTTTGCCGGTAGCATTCTTATGTCCGGAAAATGGGAGCGTACGATCTTTTCTATAGCGATAACAGCTATGCTTTTAGAGTTCGCGGCATTTCTCTTTTTAGGGTATCAATGGCTGGGTACAGGCGCTTCGCCTATATTGGCCAATGTTGGGTCGCTAGATATGGGCTATAACTATACTTTTTCATTTGATCTCTATTTTGATGAGCTTGCGACGGTATTCCTAGGGGTGGCCATAACTATGACGACTCTTATCTTTGCTTTTAGTAAGTACTATTTGCATCGCGAACAGGGTTTTAAGCGATTTTATGGCACTGTTCTCTTATTTTTTATCGGCTTGTCACTTATAATCCTCGCCGGTAACTTTGAAGTACTCTTTATAGGGTGGGAGCTGATTGGTATAAGCTCAGTGTTGTTGATTGCTTTTTACAGAGATAGGTTTTTGCCGTCGCGTAATGCTTTGAAGGTTTTCTCGGTGTATCGGATTGGCGACGCCTTCCTTCTTGGGGCTATCTGGTATGCGCATCATATTTTCGCGGGCAGTACAGATTTCTCGGAGCTTTCGGGACTTGCCATACAACATGGAAGTATCGCTGTACTCGGCACTTTGCTGCTTGTGGTTGCCATGGTCAAATCTGCCCAATTCCCGTTCTCGTACTGGCTGCCACGTGCCATGGAGGGACCAACGACATCGAGCGCAATCTTTTATGGTGCACTGTCCGTCCACATGGGTCTTTTTCTGCTACTAAGGACATATCCACTTTGGGAGGGCAGCGTTGGGTTACGAATTGCGGTTGCGGTTGTCGGTCTTATCACCGCGATTATCGCCTCGTCGATCGCCCGAGTGCAATCATCTGCCAAGACACAGATCGCCTATGCCTCTATTACGCAAATCGGTATCATGTTTATTGAGCTGGCACTCGGTCTTCACTGGTTAGTGTTGCTCCACTTCGTAAGCAACGCTTTCCTGCGGACCTATCAGCTACTCATTTCTCCGTCGGTTGTCAGTTATCTTGTTCATGATCAGTTTTTCAATTTCGTGCCACCTCTTCATAAAATTAAGAACACGCTCCTGGGTAGGCTCCGTGCGACGTTCTATACTCTAGGCATCAAGGAGTGGAATATGAACAGTGTAGTGAGCGGATATTTATGGAAACCGCTGAAAGCTATTGGTCGCGCGTTTGCCGTTCTTGATAGCCAACGTGCACAAGCGGCTGCTTTAGTTTTTTTGACTCTGCTGGTTATATTAGCATCGCTATTTACCGGTTCGTTGCTTGCCATTTCTACCACCGCAGTCGTTACTAGCATCGTCTTTTACATACGCGCCTATGCAACGAAAAATACCGCCAAGGTATGCTGGAACCTTATTATGCTGGGACATCTTTTCGGGGCGCTGTTCCTGGTTTCGGCATCGGCGGGAGATTGGAAGTATCTCGCCTTGTACGGCGTGGGCGTAGGGGTGGCGTTCATTATAGGCCTTGTTTGTCTTCGGCATTTGGAAGCAAAGGACGAGGCGGGTACGCTGCGAGACTACAGGGGTTCTATATATGTCTTTCCGAGATTGGGCAACTTTTTCTTCATTGTCGCACTTCTTTTTATGGCGTTTCCAATTAGTCCTTCTTTTCTTGCACAGGATGTTCTTGTGGGTAGGATCCCTGAAAGCCACGCTTTTCAGGTGATATTGTTCTGCCTCTCCTACCTGCTTATAGGGGTGAGTACCATACGTCTATACACGAAGGTATTTTTTGGCCCGCATAAGACAAGCTACCATGAAGCGGCCTACAAATCCTCTTAGCTTCTTATATTATTTTTAGGAGTGTGCGAACTTCATCTGTACTTTTTGCATGCATGAGCTTTTCGCGGAGTTCGCTTGCGCCAGGAAAATCACGTACGTAAATTTTAAAGAAGCGTTTTAGCGGCTCGAAACGTCGAGGTTCGATTTCTTGAGAGTATTTGTCAAAGAGGTCAAGCTGAACTCGAAGGAGGTCGAGCAATTCCTTTTTTGAATGTTCTTTTTTGGTTGTTTCAAAGGCAAAAGGGTTAGTAAAAATACCTCGGCCGATCATGATGCCGTCGACGCCGTATTTTCGTACGAGCTCTTCTCCGGCTTCACGGTCGTGAATATCACCGTTAATCGTAAGAAGTGTTTGGGGAGCAAGTTCGTCTCGCAAGGCTTTAATTTCAGGAATAAACTCGTAATGCGCATCCACCTTGCTCATTTCTTTTCGGGTGCGCAGATGGATGGTGAGGTTGGCGATATCTTGTTTGAGGATGTGCGTTAGCCAATCGCGCCATTCGTCGACAGAGCTATAACCGAGCCGGGTTTTTACGCTAACGGGGAGGTCGCCTGCTTTTGCTGCTTCAATAAGCTCTGCGGCGAGCTCGGGTTTTTTAATAAGACCGCTACCGGCATCTTTTTTAACGACATCTTTTGCAGGGCAACCCATGTTGATATCGATGCCTTTAAATCCCATTTCTTTTAGCCCTATGCTCATTTGGCGGAATTCTTCAGGCCTATTCCCCCATATTTGGGCAACCATAGGGTGTTCGTCGCTCGTAAAGGTTAGCCGTCCGCGCGTACTGTGCACACCTGCCGGGCTGCAAAAACTACTGGCATTGGTAAATTCGGTAAAAAAGAGATCGGGCTTGGCGGCCTTTGCTATAACATGGCGAAAAACCACGTCTGTTACTGCCTCCATGGGAGCCAGAATAAAAAAAGGTTTTGGTAACTCTTGCCAAAAATTCATCGTATTATATTATATCAAAAAATACCGTTTATAAAAAACGGGCCAGTATCCCCTAGAGATGGAAAACGCCTTCCTGTATACATCTGCTATGACATGCATAAAGGGAGACGGACAGGAACAGCAAATCCTGATTTTTCGCCCGGCATCATTGCGAGGCGCCGTCTTTTCATGTTACGTTCGCGCCAGACAACCAGTCAGGTGACCCGTGGGTGCGCTGGCGGTTGGTGCGTGCACGCCGCACTTACTGCACAAGGAGAAGCCGCTGTGATTCACCTCGCAGCAACCCTTGCAGAGCGCGGTCTTGTAGGTGCTCGATCCCAGCCTGTCGTTGGCTGCCATCGCCATCGTGACGATAACCATAGCGAAAATCAAGCGGAAAACCCTCACGGGTTCTCACCTCCATTGCTGTTCCTGTCATGCTCGAATCGTTTTGATCGAGCCGTAAAATTATATCATATAAAACGGTTGTTTACAATTTCCTCGGATAAAAAATGAGGTTGGTGGGCTTCTGGGAAAAACAGAAGCCCACCAACCTTTTCGAGCCGGATACGGCTACATACCGCCGCCGCAGTCCACACTGGGGCTGCTGCTGGAGGTGTCGCACGATGGCGAGGACGACGAACTGGTCGACGTCGACGTGTCGGTCACCGAAGTGACGATGTCCGTCACGGTATCGGCCACACCACCGAGATCGGTCCCGGACCGGCGAACCGGCCTGCCGGTCTTCTTGGGCTGGTTGCGCCTCGGCGTCGTCATAATTGTTCCTCCCGTAGGGCGGAGCGAATTGGACTTAATTATTATATCATAAGTATTCTGTAGGAAATTAAAATCTCTTAAGGTTCACGACAAACTAGGCGTCGGTACCTTAAGAGAAAAAGCGGAGGTAGAAAAATATACTTAAACAGCAAGAGGCTGCTTATTTAAAAGCAGACGGGCGGGACCCTTGGGGAAGTAAGGGCCCACGCACCCGCCTGCCCTCTCTCACCCGGTTTCCCCGGGTGGAGTCTTATAATTCTGTCGCGCGTATGTGCAACGGATAAGACATACGTCTTAAAGGTGCATGCTTTATTATTTCACGAGAATTCTTTGAATGCAACGGTTATATGCCTTCGCCAAGTAAATCCTTTTCGAACGCCAATATGCCCTGGTATGAAGTGTCGTATCGACTTATATCGGGCAGCTCAAGCTCCTGGATGTGCCGCCAGACAATCTGAACGAGCTGAGAAAACTGCTCGAGATCTTCGCGGGAAAAACGAGCTTCTAAGCCGATTATTTCTTGTTGGGGAGTGGCCTCCACAAACTGGAGTACTGCTTTTTCTATGGGATATTTTGCAAAGTCACGCGAATGACTCACGAGTAAGTAGTAGAACATGAGCTGTTGTTTATATTTGTGGAGTTTGATCTTCTCGTATTCGTCTCTTCCCCGCCACTCTCGGGCAGGGCGGCCCGTTTTGTAGTCGGTGATCGTTATGGAATTATCGGCAAAGTCGACGAGATCTAAACTACCGGTTAAGCGTGCCTCGCCGACAAAAACTGATTGGCCTGCGAAATTGAGCTCGGCCTTTTGGGTGGGTGTGAATGTATCGTATTTAGCATCGAGATATGTCGATAATGCCGAGCTTCCTTTTTGAAGATGTGTTTGAAAATCACGCTCGTTTAGGTGAGCGCCACGGAGTGCTTCTTCGTAGTCGTGAAGAATATCCTCGTGTGGGCGTTGCTTGCCGGTGGCTGCAAGGTGCGAATGAGCGTGTTGCAAGGCTGTATGAATGGCCGAGCCGTAGCTCGCGCTTGGTGACTTACTTTGCGGGAAGCGAAGCAGGTTATTGACGAGAAAACCGGCAGGGCCGCCGCGTGTAATGTCAAGAAAGGCATTAACATGTGTCGCACTTAATTTGTAGCGCTCTAGCATAGGGGCAAGAACCTCTTTTAGAGAAGGGGTTATCGGTGTAATCACTGGTTGATACCAAGCAATCTCGGCCTGAGTAACGGTCTCGGCTTTTGAGGTAACGGGGCTGATTGCTTCTGGCAATAAAGAACCTCCCGTTAAGAACTTCGCCGTAAGCGTATCCTTGCCTATATCATTGGCCAGCGAATAGCTGATGGTTAAATGAGTCCGTGCTCGGGTCATGGCGACGAAAAAAAGTCGCAAACGTTCATCGTAGGTATCACCGGCTGTTGCTAGCGGAAGATTTTCAGGGTATCCGATAAGCCGTGATCGCGTTCGTACTCGTTCGCCCCATGCTGAATCAATGGCACCGAGTATGTAAACATGGTCAAACTCAAGGCCCTTGGATTTATGTGTAGACATGAGCTGGACGGCATTACGATTAGCCGCTGCCGGCCGGATGTTCATAAGTGTTGTGTGGAGATCACGGTGAAGCTGTATGAACTCGAGCATTGCCTGTAGGGTCGGAACCTCGTTTGGGTGATGCTCTAAAAGCTTTGTCCGAATGGTACGTAAAGCCTCCAAGTAGGTAATGTATTGATCGGGTTCCTCCTTTAGGGTTTCGGCGGAAAAGTAGTACTGGGCAATAGGTGATAAAAATGATTCTTCAACATCGATTCGGCCGACTATATGGTCGAGCATTCGCTCTAAAGGCGTGTGGGCCAGTTCCCGGGCGCGCGTAATGAGCCAGGTGTGCAGGGGGATGAAATCTGGCGAAACGCTCATGACTTCCAGCCAACTCTTATGGCTTTCCTGTGCTTGCAGGCTTAGTTGCCATACGCGAAGGGGGGCGGGTGCAAATGCTGGATGTGCTAGCAATTGCGGAACAAGGCTGTTGGCGTCGTCTTGCCGGCCTTCGTATAGGGCAACAAGCAACGTTCCGACAAGTTCAATGAGCCGAATAGGCTCAAGCTCGAGTACATTGTGTTGTTTTTCGTAGGTAATAGGAATTTGCTGATGAGAAAGATACGGCAAGAGTGCCTCAATCTCGCGGTGCCGTCGCGCCAAAATGGCAATAGATTCCGGCGCGACACCCTGTTTTATCTTTGTCATGATATCTTTTGCTACCCAGGCTCGCTCATCGCCAGAGGTTGGCAGCTCAACCAGCCGGACTTCTGTTTTGTTCGCTGCCAGGTGGGGTGTGAGCGTTTTATCGAGATCAGGGAGCAGTGTTTCGAGCCGGGTTGTGCCTTGAGCGATAACCTCCCTGGCCTTTTCAAGAATGATAGCAGTAGAACGGTAATTATCGGTGAGGGTTATCCGCGTTGTATCAGGAAAGAGCTCCAGGAACCCGTTGATATTACCAACGTCTGCCCCCTGGAAACTGTAAATCGCCTGATCATCATCGCCGACAACGAGAACATTCGGTTTACCGGCGTTCACTTCGTTATTAGTAAGATTATAGAGGATGCGCATTTGTGCCAGGTTTGTGTCCTGGAATTCATCTACCATAATGTACTGATATTGCTCCTGGAGGTTAAACCGAAGTTCAGGAAATACTTCCATTGCGTGAACAACGCGGAGAATCATGTCGTCGAAATCGTACAGTTTGGCTTCCTGCATTTTAAGCAAATATTGGTAGTAGATGTAACTTACTGCGCGAAGTTTTATAGCGCTGAGCTTGGCTTTTAGGACGAACTGGTTGGCATCGTCTTTGCGCATCCAGCGCGAGCGCCAAGCGCTAATTGGCTTGGTCGAGTTTTGTGCGGTGGCTTCTTCCAGCGCTGTTTCCAAACTATCCGCCAAAACAGTGGAAAGCGCGGGGATGCTTGGTATTTTTGTTGTGCCGTCTACCTGGCGAATAGTTTCAACGAGCGGGGCAAGCAGCTGGAGCGTAGCTTTTGATAGCCGCGTGGCAAACACTTCTTGCAGAGGTTTCTCTACTTCATCGATAACACGGTCATTAATATCGAGAATCGCGAGTAACTCGTCGCTTGTTAGCCCACTCTGCTTCAGTTCCGAGATAGTCTTTAGAGTATCAGACAAATGAGTGTATTCGCCGTCAAGCTTACTGGCGAGAGGATTATCGTAGGCAAGACTATCGAAAATGCCTTGAAGCATTTCGTAACTGGTTAGGTCGTCTGCGGCTTTAAAATCAGAGCCGTGATAAAAGAAAGCCCCGTTCTGGTTAATAATTTCAGCGCCGAATCCGTGAAATGTATAAATACCGACATTATACGCCTGAGGTCCGATAATTTGGCGCAAGCGCTCGCGCATTGCCGAGGCGCCGCTCTCTGTGAAAGTGAGACAAAGAATGTTCTGTGGCAGAATGTCAGTTTGTTTGAGAATATTTGCCGCGCGCATGCTTAAAAGCTCGGTTTTGCCGGTTCCTGGGCCGGCGATGACCATCACAGGCCCATCTATAGTGTCGACAGCCTTTTTTTGAGCCGCATTCAGTTTACTGTAGCGAGTGTTGAAATCCATTATCTCTATTGTACTGTAAAAAAGCAAAATGCCCACCGGTCGTCCCGGTGAGCATAATGCTTCAGCCGGCGCCTGGTGGGCTATCCCTGACGGTAGTGCTTCTCGAAGGGAAGCTCTCTGCGTCGCCGAGAAGCGCCAATGCGTCGTAGCCTGCGCTTCATGACCTTCTCCGGTTTTGGCGTAAGCCCGAGTAGTTTGTCACCGACTACGGGCTTTCTGGCCGAGGCACGGATTCTCATAGAACACCTTTCGTCGTCAGTTGAATTATATTATAGCATAAATACAACGGAGTGTCCATTTAATCGCATAAAGTATGCTATTATGAAGAAGTTATGACCGATGAAATATATAGTGATGTGGCGCTTGAGCGAGCGTGCAAAGAACGCTTTGGATTCGATGTTGATATTGCACAAATTATTCTTCGTGACATTGAAGTAAGTCGCACGACAACGGCAACCGTTTTTCTTAGCAAGAAAAAACAATTACTTGTATATATCCATGGCCAGTCGCGCTTATTGCTGAGTGACATTAAAAAGATTGTCACACGCATGGGTTTTAAAGCTGAGCTTTATTTGCCTCCCAAAGGGCGACCAGATTATTTTGACGAAATCGGCCGCGAAAAGTTTCGCCAGGTCTTCCCTGGCCGTGGCTCTGTCAGTGCTGAGGACATTCTATTTTATCGGACGTTAGCACCCTATAATCCGGCATTGGTTTTAATTAGCGAAGTAAAAAACGGCGAAATATACTGCCACGATAGTGATACGCGTGGTGGTTGGCGAGTGGCTGCAAAGTTTGCCTTTCGGCGCATAAAAACGAGCTAGGCGCTCTTACTATCAAGAACGATCAGATGTTCGATATGTGGCGTACGCGGAAAGAAATTATATCCTTGGTGGGCGCGAATACCGTACTTTTCGGCCAAGAGGGCGACATCGCGAGCCTGGGTTACTGGGTTACAGCTAAGATATATGATCCGCCGTGGGTTTGTTTCGAGTAGTTTTTTAATAACGTTCTCATGAAGCCCGGCGCGGGGAGGATCGACAATAATCGTCTCGCCTCCCGAAATATGCTCGAGCGCGTCTTCGCTGGCGGCGAGTACGGCCGTAGCTGTATTGGTCATGCCGAGTGCTTCAATGTTGTTGTTCATTTCGTTCACAGCGTGTTCGTTTATTTCAATAAGCGTCACTTTTTGTTTAGCTATAGTAAGACCGATCGTGCCAACGCCACTATAAAGATCTATGAGCGGCCGGTCGTTTTCTATCCATTGCTTCATATCATGCAGTACGTGTTCGTATACCGGAATGTTAATCTGGAAAAACCCTTCCGTCGCGTAAGAAAACGGAATATCAAGAATTGTATCAGTAAGAACGGCCGCCCCCTTTTTGCCGAGTCTTTTAGTAATGACACTGGCTGGCGATTTGGGGTTGGAGTAAATCACCTCTCCGTTTACGAAAGGTATGTTAATCTTTTCAAATAAGTTAGAGCTAGGAAACTCTTCGTTTTTCACGTACAACTGCCACGCCGTTTCACCTTGCTGGTTACATCGAATCAGGAGCGTTTTGAGAGCCCGGCCTTCAATGGAGAGTTCGTTTAACGCTTTTAAGATTGCTTGCGACAACTCAGTAATGTGTGGGTCGGCGAGGCTGGTATGGCTTACGGGAATTTTTCCGTGAGTACCGCGCCTGAAAAATGCGAGACTGAGATTGTTTGTTTCAAGGTCAAACCAAAAACTAAACTCTATCTTGTTTCGATATTCGTATTCCCTTCCATCGGTATACACCGTAATGGGTTCGGGTAAAACGATATTATGGAGCTCAAAAGCCTCCTCAATAAGAGAAGCTTTGTAATGCTGCTCGGCAGCAAATGACATAATTTGCCATGGACTGGTGGAAAGATAACTTTCTGGATCGCGAGGTTCAACGCGTTCGTCGCTTGGTTTTAAAACCTCGGTAACACTACCTTCAACAAGCCGTGACTTACTTTTTGTTAGCTGGATGGTAACGTTTTCTCCTGGTAGGCCGCCCCAGGCAAATGCTTTTTTGCCATCATCAAGCGTGCCGATCGTTTGTCCGCCGCCTACGATAGCATCAAGGAGCAAAGTCTTAAATACGGGTTGTTTCATTCCGCCTATTATAGGTGATTATCAAAGTGAAACGCAAACTATTTCTTTTGGAACCTAAGAGTAAGTAGCCGTATAAGTATGAGCCCCCCTGCCGTGATGATAATGCACATAAAGATAATGTACGACCAGCTGTTTTGGATCGGGTTAAGGAACGGATACGGATACCAGTTAATAAAGGCGCCCCGAATAAAGCTATAAAGTACGTATGCGACCGGGAAGATCAGCCAGTATAAAGCTTTTTTGTAACTGATGGCTCTTGCTGGTGGCGAAACAAGCCAATCGACAAGAATAACCACTGGCACAATATAATGAAGCACCATATTTACCCAAGGCAGTGTAATTTGCAGGTTAGCGCTGCCAGAAAGAAGCAGAATATAAATAATGCCCGTCATTGTCATGTAGAGCGTTACGGCGCCACGAAGGAAATCGTTTTTTTGCCGTATGCCCTTAAGGTCGAGTACGCCAAGTACCAAAAGTAATACGGCGGCAAATATATTGCTCTCGATTGTGAAGAAGCTGAAGAAGTTGGCGATATTTCTTCCATGGAGAATACCATCATAAAGCTGAGTAACAATAGCGGCCAGGCCAAGTACGCCGAACCCAATGCGAATCCACGAAACAAAGTGTTGCTTTTTCATATCCTTATCATACGGTAATGGCTATAAAATGCTAGTGCTTCTCTTTTTTGGGTTTATGTTGTAAAGTAAAAGCATTATGAACAAGATAACGTCACACCAGGAAATGAATTGTAAGTCCGCCGTTGCAGGCATGCTTAAAGGCGGCATTTCTTTCGCGAGGCTTATCTTGAACAAAAACTAAAACAGATTTTACGAAACAAGATAAGCCTCCGGATGCACGGAGGTTTATTTTATTCCAAAGCGCACTCGGAGGTTTATCTGGTTTCGAAAAACGAAACCATAAATTATAAGGAGAAGTGTCATGGCATTCGGGCCGATACTACGAATGGAGCTGCCTTTAAAGGATGGCGGCGATACATTGCAAGTGGAGATGGCGCCACTTACAGAAGAAGTAATGGGAGATTTTGTGGCACAGGGTGGCATGCAAAGTTACCCGGTTGTCCGTTTTCTTACACGCCGCTCGGCACCCGTGTTAAAAGACGAGTTCGAGTGGTTTGAGAAAACTCGAACCAGCAACGACTCCATTATTTGGGGCGTTTGGGTGTATGTAAATGAAAAGCGTAAGCTTATCGGTACGACCGGTCTCAACTCGATTGAATACGGTCCTACCGGGCTAAAACAAGCAACTAGCGGTGTGCTGATTTTCGATCGAGATTTTTGGGGCAAAGGTATCGCGAGTTCCATTCACAAAGCGCGTACTTGGTTTGCGTTTACAGAACTTGGATTAACTCGTATCAAATCGGCAGTTATCCGGGGCAACGATGCCAGCCGGAAGGCGCTTGAGAAAAGCGGCTACATGTTTGTTTACATGGAGCGCAATACCAGTTTTACGGATGGCGGTTTGCGACACCAGGATAATCTGGAGTGCCTTAACCCGCTCGAACTTTTTTGGAGCGCATGGTGGGGCGAGGACACCCCTGATAAGATGGCGCTGCAGGCTCGTAAAATTACCCAAGCGGCGCTTAATTGGGCCGAAGAAAATGTGACACTTCCCTAACCCTTGCCCGCCGGCTTCAAACCCGGCGGGCGTGTCATGATTACGGTTGGATATTTTTTACCAAGAAATCACCATACTTTGGGTCAGTGAGAGCTTGGCGTACTTGGTCGCTTATTGCATACTTGCCATTTGATACGCCCGCGGCATCGCTAAGACTCCCAATATAGGTCCATTGGTCGTCTATGCTGGCGAATAATTCTGATACGCTTTGTTCGTCGTTAATAAGACTCACGATAGCCAGCGATTTATTGCCTTCCGTTTTGGTTTGCCGATTTGACTCCGTAAAAGGCGCTTTGCCGCCGGCACTTTTATACAATGTAAGTAGTTTATCGGTTGCGGCATATTCGTCTTGGATTACAGTTTTGTCTGCGCAGGAAAGCTTATGGTATGGAAGTAACGTGCTGCCTTGGGCCGGATAAGCACTCGTCAATACACAAACGGCCTCGTCATTTTGATAGGTGGCGTAACTAGGGTTTTCGCCTCGAGCCGAGCCAACGTTGCCTGCCTTTTCAAAACCATGTTCTTTCATGAAGTTTGTCGTTTGTTCTTGAACCTGAGGAGTGTCATTGGTTGTGGCAGGCTGTTTGGCGGCAAACAGAACATGGTTTTTGGCCGGAGCACTAATAATATATGAAGCCGTACTTGCGCGATATACGACCACTCCGTCAGCCGTGTCGTCGTTTTGCCTACCATACCTATCTGCGGATAGCTGCTTGATGCTATTTGGCTGGCTGTATTCTGTGACGATCTCTGCGGCGGATAGGATGTTTTGCTGTTGGGAAGGTATTACGGGTGCAGTACTTTTAAGGAGTACAATAACCCCGAACGCCACTGCGAATACAGCAATGAAACACGCAATAATAATGGCGACGTGAGCGACGGTGTGTGGCGGCGGTGTGTGACTGTCGTTTTGCATCTGCTTTCCTTCCTCCATTATGGCGTTACCACTATAACGTTATATGATTCTGGTGAAAGGGCGGAAGTTGAGTACGGAGTTTGGCATTGGTATTTTCCCCAGTACTCGACGTTTTTGTTGGAGCCGGTGTTATTTGTCCATGAGTCATTAAAGCCCCAAGCGTATGGTCCCCAGTTTGTACCCGTCCAAGCGCGGCTGCGAAACGTTGCGTTAATTGTGGTTGTCCCCGACGGACAGGACCCGCTGAAATTAACGATTGCACTATTAGGAGAATCAAAAGAAGCCGGACTAAGGTATGTGGGTGCTGCCGGGGTGTTGATGGTGCGAACGATAGTTGCAGTATTACTTTGTGTGCTGGAACTCGAGGCATTCGGACCAGTGCAACGGGCTTCAGTTTGAAATCCATACTGGTATCCTTGGAGTGTTGCCACGCTTTTCGCAGTGGACGTTCCCCAGGTCCAGGTGGACCATGAACCTGGGCTGGCTACGTTTGTACTATAGTGGCGAATTCGATACTCCACCGTACCGGAAGCACAAGTAACTGCCGCTACCGTTCCTTCTGCATTTGTGCCATTAAGTGCGGCACTCATTGTTGGAGTTCCTGGCGGATCTATGGTTGTTGTACTGGTTGCGGTATTCGACCATGTTCCTTGCCCAGTCGATCCCACGGCGGCCACGCGGAAGTAATACGTTTTACCCGGTGTAAGGCTAGTGGCCGAAGTATTTGTTCCGGACAAGTTCGACGAAGTGACAGGATTGACCGAGAAGTTGGTATCGTCGGCGCGCTGGAGCGTGTATGTTAGGGCGTTATTTGCCGCTGTCCAACTGAGGTTAATCTGTGTCGTGCTAATTGGTGTGGCGGTAAGCGTACTGCCTGTAGTGGCGGCAACTTGAGTACGGTGGCGACTGTCGGAGGAAACAATAGTACCGGTAGTCTCATCCCTATACTGGAGCGTGTACTGTAAACAGGCGTTTCCGGTTGCACAGGTGGTGCTTCCATCGCCTACATAGGCGTAAACGTCTGCACCACTTCCGCTTGAAAGAGCGGTACAGGTAGTAATAGAGTTAGTGGTGCCAGGCGGACTCGTAGGAGTAGTGAGTGCGCTTACTTCAATACCCGGCAATACGTTCGCGCTTACCAATGCGCCACTTTGTGTCATGGCAGAACAACTGGGGTATTCTCCCTTTTTGGAGTAATAATTTTCGAGCGCTTCAGTAATTACCTGAATGCGTGATGCGCGTGCGGAATTTCGCGAATCCATCTGTACCCGGGTGTATCCAAAAAATGCTACAGCAACAAGGACACTGATCACCACCACCGTCACGACGATTTCAACAATAGTAAAACCGTTGCTATTTTTTTGCATTACCCTTACTGTACATGCCGCTTATGGCTTTCGTCAATTCGAACTTCTACTCAAGAACCGATAAAATATTGCCTGCGGGATCTTTGAACCAGGCGATAAATGGGCCGCTTTGGCGGGCGATTCCCTTTTCGTCCTGACCCATATCCGGGTAGTGTTCAAAAACCACGCCTTTTGCTAAAAGCGTATCGACTGCCTGATCGATGTCGTCCACGACGAAGTTGAGCACTGTAAAGGTTGCTGGTTCATGATTGGCCTTTGGATAAATGAGCACTTCACCGCCAGTACCTAGGTGAAGAGTGAGCATACCGTTCTCTTCTGTAACCTCTACACCTAATGTTTCACTATAAAATTGCTTGGCTGTAGGTATATCATTGCTTGAGAATCCGCTAAATGCTTTGTTATTTTTAAACATGTTGCCCCCTATTTAAAACACTATTAGTACTTTTAATTATAACAGCGACAAATAAAAAACCTCTTCTGCCTTCTTAGGAGAAGAGGTTTTTATAGGGGTAGCTCTTAGGCTAGAGTCTTTTTGAGTTCGCGCTTTGATGCGGCGTAGCGATATGCGGCATAAACGCCTGCGCCCAAAACGACAGTGGCTGCAACAACATTTTCGCCGAGTCCAGTGCGGGGCAGCTCCGCTGGTATTTCAGGTGTAGGAGCTGGGGTCTCAGGAGTGATTGGTGTTATTGGAACATCGGGGGTTTTAGGAATAGTAACAACGATAACTGCTGGGTTACACCCCTGTTGTGGGTTGTCGTTTGCCGTGCTGTCACCGGTAAAACAGGCCGTATTTTGAATCGTACCAGTTTTGGAAGCAGTTACTTTTACAAGGTATTCTTTTGTTACCTTCTGACCTGGCTTTATAAGACCAAGATTTTCGGTAATTTGACGCTGTGCTGGATTGCTCGCAAGCTCCACGCCAGATGGTAACGTGTCGGTCATAATTGTTTTAGCCATGTCGTTGTAGCCCTTGCTGTCGGCCGCCCCGTCGTTTCGGACCTCAATGACATATTTAAGGGTATCGCCTGGTTTGGCGGCAACGGCGGTGCCAGCCGTATCAGCTTCGCTTAGCGCGCTACTTGTTGTAACGTTCTGAACTTTTTTGGTGATAACACCTTTTGGGTGCCATGCAAACGCTGTTGTTGATATGCTTGCGATGGTAAGTGTGCTGATAATTGCAGCACTAAGTAATACTACTTTACTTATTTTCATAAGTAGCCTCCGTTAAAACTATTTTTCTCCGGGGCGGTCTCTCTCAAAGGCCGTAGTAGGGATTAATGTTCATATTACCACAATGTAGTATAAAAGTCAATAATAGTGTAACGATGTGGTATAATAAAGGAGATTGGCTTGTAGTAGCTCCTAAGGAGTAAGCAATGACAGTCACGGTGAGAATGCCAGATGCCGAAGAGTTGATGCGCCGACTGAAGAACGTGAACCGTGAGGCTCACTTCGTGAAGTACGTGTATCCCTTCGTGTGCAGTACGTTGGGTGGTTGGCCCAAAGGTGGCGAGGAGGTCATGACAACGCTGGGTAGCTCCATCATCGAGAGCGCTTCAATCTTCCGCATGGAGGATCAGCTCCACGAGATGATGCGAGGGCTCCAGAAGTTCGCCGATGAACTCCTGGTGGACGATCTTGAGCCTCTCAGGCCCGGCGCCCTGGCATTCCTCGGAAGGCTCTACGCCCGGACTGGATAGATCTCCAGAGTGCGTAGCCTAAGTACCCGTCCCGTCCATTTCCAAACCGGAAGTGGCGGGGCGGTTTTCAACGAGTGACGAAGATGTTTGTAAAACAGGCCAAAAGGTAGTAAAACAAGTATGGAAGTCATTCCTACCAGAGAGGAGGTCTTCGGTGGACAACATCGATGACCCCGTTGCAAGTCTCTATCACTTTTTCCTGATGGGGCTTGCTTGGCTTCGCGAGGAGAACCCGAAGGTTCTTGCGCGTCGAGGTGCGAGCGTGTTCTCTTGTTACGAGCACGCCACACCCGTGTTCAAGTCGGCGAGGATGCTGGCTATCGGGAGCTGGAACTTGATGGAGCGGGTTCGCGACAACAGCCACCTCTACGAAGGGGAAAAGCATCTGGGGATGCGCGAGCTCAGAAAGCTTATTGCTGAATCGGACAAGCACAATGTGGTGTTGATGGTGCCTGAAGCCGACCTTGCTCCCGACAAACTGTTCGGTCCAAATGGCTACAGCCATGCGATCACCGATGCCGGGATCGAATTCGCCATGAGCGTGGCTGGAAACTACTCGCAGATCGTCACGATCAAGACGTTCTTGCAGGGTTGGGCGAAGCACAAGGACCGGATGTCCAACTTCCAAGCCAAGCAGGGTTCGTCGAGCCAGGCAATGGGCGGCGAGGGAGTTGCCGAGGGCGGGATCGGGTACATACCCCCCGCCCCCTACGGCGAAGGCGACTTCGACTGGAACGACTGACGGCTTCCCGGGGCGGTTACGGCCGCTCGCACCCCGGAACGCCTGCTTATGGCAGGACCTCGTTCCGGGGTTCTGTCATATCTTAAAATAGGGTTTCAAGTTCGGCTTCGAGTTTTTTTACATTGAGTACCTTTATTTTTTGAGTATCGGAAAGTAATTTTTTCTTTTTGAGCAACGAAATTTCCCGGCTGACAGTTTCTCTGGAGAGTCCGGCGCGCAGTGCCAGATCCGACTCCGTGATGGAGAGCGATCGGACATTGCCGAGGATCTTTCCGTTTTGCCCACGAATATCAAACAGAATTTCAAAGATAACTCGGCCACAGGCACCGCCCTTCATGAGATAAGTGACCCTGCGCAGAAGGTTCTCGTATCCCAGGTAGGCATTAATGAGCATATGTTTCAGTACGTCAGGATTAAGGGTAACGAAAGTTGTCGCATCTTTAATGGGTGCATAGTGCATTACGACATCGCTGCCAGCTGAAAAATAGTAAGAACTAGGCAGGCTGGTGAGCGCCGTGAGTGTCATAAAAGAATCCCCCGGTTTAAACACGTTTACGACAACTTCATTTCCCTTTTGGGTTATATCGTATTGTTTTACCCACCCCTCGATAATATAGTAAGCATACTTTGGCTTATCGTGTGCAAGAAGGATGACTTGGTCTTTTTTGAAGCTTTTGGTTTTATATTTTCCAAAGAAAGCTTCCACCTTTTCCTTTCCTGCACTATTCATGAGTCGAGTGTACCATTATAGCTATCCATAAATGTGACAATTCTCACAAAAAACTTTAAGAACCTCTTAATATTTTTATCAATTTTAAGATGTAGATACACAATATGTGTCATACTGAGAAATAAATGAGAAAAAAGGAGAATCAGGTGGCTGAACACGTGATGGTGTTCGTTGACGGCCCAAACGCAGACAACCAAGCTTGTGCATGGGGCGCTCTCAACGGTTTTAATACTGAAGAACTGAAGCTGGCGGGGGTGGTAGTTTCACCTACCGCCGTAAATTACGCCGAAAACGCTCCGGATGCCTCGCGTAATATTGAAAATTCTCGCACTGTACATCAGCTGCATACTGCCCGTATGGCCGGGTTGTTTCACCGTGCCGGCGTAGACGTACCGGTATTCTCGGGGCTGGATATTGAGGATACGGCAATTACTTCGCCGATCCCTCATCAAGCCCATGTCCGTCACGAAGATTACGATATCTATGGTGATGCGCATGGCGAAGGCAGAGCAGCTATCGCAGGAGACTTTAATGCAGCTTTACGGTATATGGATAATTTGCCGGGAAAAATTCATACGGTCGTGGGCGGTCCGTTCAGCGAAATCCCCGAACTCCAAAAGCGCCCGAGGGTGAGCCGCAAGCTGGGTTATTTGGCGGCGCAAGCCGGGTTCTCACTTTCGGAACGGGCTATTTATAGCAAGCTAGCCTTTAACGTTGATGTCGATATGATGGCGGCTTTAGATACTTATATAAATTATCCGTCGGACATGTACGCAGTTCCTTCTGATATTACCCGGCACCCCAGTGTGACATTTAAAAGTGCTGAGGAATTGACACGGCTCGGTGTGCATTCGGAAATTGGCGAGATATTTATTCGTCATCGTGCTCGGGCTGAGGAGCGCCACAAAAAAGAGCAGTTGCGTCGTCAGGCTGAGGGAAGAGAGCTTCGTCCCTACCCTGCACTTTCAATTCATGATCTGCAAGCCGTATTAGCCCTTCGCCAGGTACTAGGCTTTGAAAAGGGATTGTACGAATTTGCTCCTCTGGATGCCGATGAGTCAATCACGAACCTCAAAGAGGCGGCGCGGCTCAGAATACCAGACAGCTACTCACCACCGATTACCGATCAGACAATTCGATCGCTTGGATACCGCGGTTTGGGTATGGCGGCAGACGGCCCACTACCCGGCAGATACGTGGTGGCTAATCAAAATAGTGCGATGTACAAAAAGAGAGCTCAGCAGCTCTTAGCCCCTTTGTGATACCTCGGAAAGCGCCTGTTTGAGCGCGCTTTCCGAGGTTATGGACGTATCTCCTACTGCTCCTCTGAGGTCGACACTTCTTCCTCGGACAACGCGTAGAATTTCACGATCTCGAAGGCTCCCCGTCGATACTGTCCGTAGAAGGTGGCATATTCCTCCGGATGACCGGCCCATGCCACGAGTGTTCGTTCGGTGAAAGTGTCGTGCAGGTAAGTATAAAGGTGTTCCCCTTGTCTTACCTGGTTGGCATAGTGCTCAAATGGCGCAGGACGTTGGTCGGTGTCCATCAACAACCGACCAACAAGACCCTCACCCACCTGCGAGGGCGGGTTGAAGTATCTTGGCAGCCTGGAGAAGACGAGGGAATGGTCTTTGTTGTTGACCACCTTCTCTACCTTCCAGCCGCGACGATTGTAGTCGGCGATAATGGCGTCGACTCTGGGAATGACCGACTCCGGGACGGAAAGCGAGAAAGTTGGTTCGAGTCCGGCAATGGCCGTATCAATCCGCTGTCGCAACCGTGCCTCGGGATCGGTCGGATTACTTGAAGACACCTTTTGCTCCTCTCGGGAGTGGATGGACGATTGTCCATAGCTAATAGTGCGTAATAAAGGGAAAAATGACAAGAATAAAAATAGGGTGTCTGCCCGGTTGGAATTCCGGGCAGACACCGCGTTGGACAATTACCGTCGTGCCAGCCAGGTGGCGATGATCTCCGCGTGGTCGAAGGCAAGAGGCGGCAGCCCGTTCAACGGCCACCACGCAACTGCTTCGACCTCCTTCGGGTCGCCGACCGACGGAACGGAGCCTGGTCCCGAATCGAAGGCCCATGCGATCGAAATCGCCTGCTGTGGGTGGCGCTCCGGCTTGTCGAAAATGCCGACAAGCCGAGGGTTGCGCCCACGCATCCGGGCTTCCTGCCACGCCTCGGCCAGGGCGGCCTCGGTTGTGGTCTGGTTCTTTTCCAGGTAGCCACCAGGCAGTGCCCAGTAGCCGGCGAACGGGTTCTCTTTCCGCTTCATCAGCAGAATGTTGTCGCCCTCAAAAAACAGAGCGTCGACGGTTACGGCACGATTGTTCCAGCGGCCGCAGTGCGGACACGGCTGGTCATCAGGTACGGTAGTCACGTGTATAAGGATACTAAAACATCGGATAAATGCAATAATTATTGGATATCTTTCGTCGATGAAGGAACCGGTATATTTTTTATGTATCTAGAGGCAAATCAATAATCGCCGTATCCTGAAGTTCGGCAATAGGTTTGTTTGCCGTTAGGTATTCCTTAAGCCCTATTTCACCCTGTGGGGTCTGTGTATAGCCATCTCCCCGAAACGCTATCCCGATATGTTCAGTATGTATGAGCCATCGCCTTAAGGGTAACGCATCCGTACGCCTTACTTCTGGGGGGATTGCAAGGTACCGTTCGGTTGTCATAAACGCTGGGTGTGAAGGACCAGCCAGCTCTATCTGATCAAAGTCATCCGGTAATATGCGTCTGGCAAACTCTTGAGGAGGGATGCTTTTAAGATTTTCTCGTTGAGCTTCAATATCGGAAACCAGAGCTGGATGGTGACTGGCTACAAGATCTAACGCGTTGTCCCATGTAGCTAACGGAGCTTCAGATGCGCCATTGAATACGGCCAACCTAAACGAAAATCCTTGAGCAATACGACCTTCTATGTAAGCATGCATTAGGCCAATGCGTCCGAGACTCGACATCAACGGCAATCCCGGTAACTCAGACAAACCGTCTGGCCCCATAATAAAAACCAGTTCCCGCCCAGGTAATCCCAGGTCATTAAAGTCTTCAGGTGAAGTTTCTCTTCCGCGCAAGATGCGTCCGCGAAGTCCGGAGGTCTCTGGTATTTTAACGGGTATTTTTTCATCAAAAGCAATCCGATAATCGCTTACATTTTCAACTAACTTGGGGACTTCTGCCATTAACACTTTCCTTACGGCGATACTTCGCCACTATGAATATCGATAGTAATTAATTGTACTCTATTAATGAACACATATTAATAATAAATAGCTGACATCGGCTTTAATGATCATGTCTGAATAATATAATGGTTGTTAAAACAACTGGTTATCGAGCATAGTCGATGTTGGCCGCATATCAAAGCTCCCTATCTAATAAAAAACATGCTATACTGTCAGGTGTTTTGGGGTGTCGCCAAGTGGTAAGGCACATGGTTTTGGTCCATGCATTCGGGGGTTCGAATCCCTCCACCCCAGCCATGGAAAATACGTTAGATCTTTTTGATCTAACGTATTTTCTTTTGCTTGAGATAGGGTTTGAACCCCGGTTTTGCTAAAAGTAAAACATCGCGGGGTTCGGCGTAGTGCAGTGCAGTTCTGGAAAAGCTTGCTTTTACCAGAGCAAGCAAACGGAGGAGCGAAGAGATATCCCTCCCTGTTTTCACCTCTGTTATTAGCGCTCGAATCCCTCCTTCCTGTTATACTGAATCCATGAAGCGCGTCAAAAAATCGATCGCAGTTGTTATCAAAAACGAACAAGGACAATTTCTCGTTGTGAAGCGCCCAGAAGATGAGGATAGTGCATTGGCGGGTGCATGGGGCTTCCCGGCAATGATGCTACGTGAGGGTGAGAGCGAACAAGATGGAGTGCTGCGGGCTGGTCGGACTAAGCTGGGCATCACTATTCGGGTTGGTGAGAAAATTGGCAAAAGAGTAGCAGATCACGGAAGCTATATATTGCATTTGAGTGACTACGCGGCAACTATACCGAGCAATAACATGCCGAAAGTTCCTCAACCGGATACGAGTATGACCCAGTATGTTGATCTAAAGTATACTGACGACCCAAAAGTTCTCCTTCCTGCAGCTCAAAATGGTTCGCTATGCTCGCAAGTCTATCTTGCATCAGTAGGGATCGATTGGAAAACGTCTGTTAACGCCTCACGTATTTCTTGAATATTCTTCACTAACTCAAATGGATCATCCTCGAAAGTTTTACTTAAGGCCATTCTCTTCAACCTCTCTACCGGCAAGTCTACCTCTGAACGAAAGCTACGTGATGCACTAGGCTATCACGTCATTGAGCCTGAAGTGGTATTGCTTAAAATCGTAAAGAACATGGGCTTGATGAGCAGTCTATGTTCCGTAAAGTTTTATATGATAAGTGGTCAGTCATTCTAGTGCAAACAGCACCAGAGGCTTATAATAAAAAGTGTAAATATAAATATAAGGGGATATATGGCAACAGTAACACTCGGAAGGACAATGTCCCTAGACGGGTTCGTTAATGACAGGCATGGTGAGGTCAATTGGCTGTATCCGGACCTGCAGAAACTTGGCGAAACTAATCTCATGAAGGAAGCGAAAAAAGAAGTCGGTGCGGTGGTAATGGGCAAACATACCTTTGAGATGTCCGACGATCCTGACTGGTATGCCGGAAACTATGAATTTCAGGTACCCATTCTTGTTATTACACCGGAAGCACCCGGTAGAATACCGAAACAAACAGATGAGCTGACAATTACTTACGTTACCGATGGTGTAAAAAGCGCGATCGACCAAGCTAAGCAAGCGGCTGGCGAGAAAAAAGTGATGGTCATGGGGGCAAACGTCGGCCAACAGCTTCTTAGAGAAGGGCTGGCTGACATGATTGAGATAGCGATAATGCCTGTATTGCTTGGCAAAGGTCTCCGGTTATTTGAGCATCTCGAGGACATGGAAATACGGCTCGAAAAGTTACGGGTTGTCGAGACGGGTCCGCGTACTGATATTTGGTTCGAAGTAGTGCGATAAGATATGCCATCACGAGGCGCTGCAAGGTGTTGGGCTAGGATTAGATACATTTGCCAAGCCTAGCTTCTCTAACTCCCGATACGTTTCGATCAAACTCGGCAAAATGGTGTTCCAATTTTGGGACACATCCCTCAGCCATGAAAAATACACCAAACTTGTGGTGTATTTTTCATTTTCCGCTATATATAGAAGGTCTAGACACTAGGTACAAGCTTCGCAGAAGCTGCCTGATTTGCCAGTTTCTTTGTTTTGGGTTGTGATTTGAACCCCCGGTTTTGCCATAGCAAAACATCGCGGGGTTCGGTGAAGCGTAGTGCAGTTCTGGAAAAGCTTGCTTTTGCCAGAACAAACAAGCGGAAGAGCGGAGCGATATCCCTCCAGGAAGTTTGCAGAAAGGTGATTTTGCGGTTTAAGATGACTGACTCAACAATCCCTCCACCCCAGCCATAATATTTATAGAGATAGAAAACACGCAACTTCGCGTGTTTTTTTGTTTTTGTCAAAACCGCCCCTGCTGAAGGGGTTCGAATCCCTTACTTCGTCGTAAGCTAAGGATCGGGACTTGCTTGGCGCAAGGGAGGACACACTTAAGAGGGTGTAGTTAATCAGAGTTTAACTTGCTATGCATGGTTTGACCAACGTAACTCTTGAACCGGCAAGAGTGGTCGAGAGTTATTCTATTGTGGCGTATCCAGGTGAGGCATCATGCATAGGATCAAAGCTCGTAACCCTAGAACTTCTCTGTGACCAACTATGCCATCATTAACCCCCAACTCTCGCTCTAGCGCCTTATTGGCATCTCGCTCTTTTATATAATCTTCGCTTTGTCTGCGTGCTTCGGCAGCCCTTTTTTGACTTTCTATCAAATCCTCTACATTATAGCGACGCAGAGGCTCTTCATGGCGCGCAGTGTAGAAGGCGGCACCCATGATGTTATCTTTTTGCGGAATTTTTAAATGGATATATGCATTTGATCCTCGAGGATTATGTACTTGTGCAATCGTAGCACTTTGTACTGGCATATTCGTAACGGGGTATAGTTCAAGGCGTGGTGCTCGATCACCCAGCGAAGACGCCGAGGCGTATTCAATATTATCCGGAAAAGCAAATAATGCGTCTTGAACGATAGTTCTAAAAAGTCTAGTTGCGCTGGCTTGTTCCTCGGGTGGGGGAATCTCCTGAGTGCCATCAAATGATCGCATAAATTCTAGATGTTTCATGAGTACAAACTTTAACATAACATCATTAGAAGTCAATATTATCTAAAATTACATAATTCCTTTGATTTTCTCGCACGACAGTTCGCCCCATTGATAAGATAAAAGTATGAATGTTTATATTTCCCTAAAAAAATTGCCCAACTGTCTCTACCGTAGTAGCTACAATGGGGCATGTGGTACGTATACCGGTACCGAGCGGTCAGAGAAGATAGCGGCTCTCTGAGGCCGGGTTCAAAAAGCAATCTTGCAACAATCTCGTATAACTTTTTACATTATTTAAAATTTTGCAGGTTAACCTTTAGCTCACCACTCCCTGACCTTGTAGGCGAAGACTCGGTTAACCTCGGCGTCTACGATCGCGATGACCACAAGAAGACCGTAGTGGGTCTCCCAATTGCCGTCTTCGCCGTAGGCGTCGGGGTAAAAAGCCTCAACCATGGTAGGAGTGCTGCCCTTTAGGACGTGATTACCCTTACGGGTACGTCCCGTCTTCTCCCAGTTCCTAATTTGCGGGAACTTGGACTGAAGAGTTTCAAAGGACTGCATGATCGCTCCTTAAAATGCATCCACAAGGGACTTCTAACGGAGACTTATACCATATCATACTCAATCTTTCCTGTCAATACATTCCCTCAGTCAGAAACTTTGCTAGATTCGTCTAAAAGTTGCCGAGTATCGGCGGTGTCCTGAATGGTAGGCTCATCTGCAGTCAAGTGAGTTTAGAATATATTTGCAACCTTGTATACATGTGGCATAATGAACGCATGGTATACACCACAGGACAAATTTGGCGTCAGAAAATACTTTCTAGGAGGTTTTCTTGGCGATAGTCAAAAATAGATAAGCAAAGCATTTACACCTCCTAGTCGGAGGATTTTTTATTACTAAGGAGACAAAGGGATGAACGATCAATTTGAATTATACGATTTAGAAGTATCCGCAACAGGCGACCCAAAGACATTCGTCTGTGGTCATGTTTTAGGCAAGGCATTCGATGTAATAGGAGAGAATCTTGTATTTGAAAAAAACCAGGAGTTTAGTCTTTATGCACTCGCTACCCTTTTACCCCTCTTACCGGCTAAACAGCGGCCCACCAACCCAAACGACTGGATGACAACTGATGAATATGTAGCATGCCCCGACCCACATTGTGGGGCGCGGTTTAAAATAACACGAACAAATACACGACAATTTAGCCATGCCGAAACGACGAACGTTACCCTGCCCGAAAGAAAAGACAGTGAAACACTTTGATTTTGCAGGTCATCAACTCTCTACTATTTTTAAGGGCAATTGGCAGCTTGCGGGTGGACATGGCCCTGTAGATAAGCACCAGGCAATAGAAGATCTGTTTACGTATGCCGAACACGGCGTGAATGTATTCGACGTTGGCGATATTTATACAGGTACCGAAGAACTGATGGGGATATTTCTTAGTGAATACCGCAAACGATTCGGCGGTGACGCAGCTCGCCATATTCGGATACACACAAAATTTGTCCCTGATCTAAACGCGCTGGAGACCTTAACGAAAAAGGACGTTCGGGCGGTCATTGAGCGTTCTTTACGGCGAATGGGGTTAGAGCAGCTTCACCTTGTTCAATTCCATTGGTGGGACTATGCCAAAGGTGATTTCGTTCAGGTCGGGCGTTACCTTGAAGAACTACACAAGGAAGGACTCATCGAGACGATTGGACTGACGAATTTTGACTGTGCGCATACCAAGTTGCTTCTTGATGCTGGTGTGCCGGTGAAGTCAAACCAGATTCAGTTTTCACTACTAGATCCTCGACCACTTAATGGCATGCTCGAGTTTGCTCAAACGCATGACATAGCCGTTTTCTGTTACGGCGCTCTTGCCGGAGGCTTACTTTCCACTGCTCGTCCAGGAGATGAGCCTACTAATCGCTCGCACATTAAATACAAGCTCATCATTGATGAAATAGGGAGTCACCACTATCAAGCAGTGCTGCGGCAACTACGGACTTTGGCTGAAAAGCACCACACGACAACCGCAAATATCGCGACAACTTTTGCTTTGCAGACACCCGGTGTCTCGAGCGTTATCGTAGGCCCCCGTAATGCCAATCATATAGATGAACTTGATCAGATAAATACGTTTACACTAGACAAGAGTGAGTACAGATCACTTAGCAAGCTCCTCAAAGAATCCCTAAAAAAGATCACTGACGATATTTATTCTTATGAGCGAGATATGAATAGCAAGCACGGAAGCATTATGAAATATAATCTGAATGGCATGCAAGTCAATCAAGATAAGTAACCTAGACCGACACGCTCAGCCAAGCTTATTTACAGATGAGAAAACACACAGTTTTGCGTGTTTTCTTTGTGTCTCGAAATCCTCATCTTCAGCTACGGAAATTATTACAAAAACAAAGATGCTTGATGCAGTATCTTTGTTTTTGCTCTTGCTGCAATAAATACTATTATAAATTATATGG
>Ga0075365_10000005_pt1 | contig 125137 bp, 136 predicted proteins | sample EndMetdeltDD1765_FD_71387 | JGI IMG/M metagenome (GOLD analysis project Ga0075365, IMG submission 71387) | Populus endosphere microbial communities from Tennessee, USA - Endosphere MetaG P. deltoides DD176-5 | ecosystem: Host-associated > Plants > Roots > Endosphere | place: USA: Tennessee... | reverse complement strand
GCTGTACGATGCGGTAAAAGTAACTTACGGACCGAAAGGTCGTAACGTTCTTATTGCCAAAGGGTACGGTGGTCCGACCGTCACACACGACGGTGTAACAGTAGCAGAGAGTATTGAACTACCGGATGACGAAGAGGCTCTTTTGGGTCAAAAAGAAGGCGCCGAGCTTATTAAGCAGGCGGCTAAAAATCTTAATAAAGCTGCTGGTGACGGCACGACAACCGTTACGGTGCTTACCTACAATATTCTTAAAGAAGCCCACCGTCTTATTGCGGCGGGTCATAATCCTCAGGAACTCCGTAAGGGTATTGAGGAAGCGGGTGCCGAGCTTATTAAAGAGCTCGACAAGCTGGCCGAGAGTATTGAAGGCAAAAAAGACCGTGTAGCCGAAGTAGCGACGATCAGCGCCGGCGACGAGAGTATCGGTAAACTTATTGCGAATGTAATTGAAAAAGTCGGGAAAGACGGCGTTGTTACCGTTGAAGCCGGCCAGGGTCTTGAGATGGAATCAGAGGTTGTCGAAGGTTTCTCGCTCGACCGCGGATTTGTCAGTACCTTCTTCGTAACAGATGTTAATCGCCAAGAAGCCGTGTACGAAAAGCCAGCTATTCTTATTACGGATAAGAAAATCTCGAGTGTTCAAGAATTCTTACCAATGCTCGAAAAGCTAGCCCAGGCTGGTAAAAAAGATGTCGTGCTTATTGCCGATGAAGTTGAAGGTGAGGCGCTCAGTATTCTTGTACTGAACAAGCTAAAGGGAGTCTTCAATACGGTAGCTATTAAGGCGCCTGCGTTTGGCGACCGCCGTAAAGAAATTCTTGAAGATATCGCTATCCTCACCGGCGCGACAGTAATTAGTGACGATCAAGGCATGACATTTGAGAATGTTGAGCTTGATGTGCTTGGAACCGCCCGCAAGGTAATTGTGACCAAAGACGAGTCGACCATTATCGAAGGCGCCGGCAAGCTTAGCGACGTAAAGGCGCGTATTGCCCAAATCCACACACAGGCGGACAATGCTTCAAGCGAGTACGATAAAGAGCAGCTTGAAAAGCGTGCAGCAGCGCTTAGTGGCAAAGTGGCCGTCATTAAAGTGGGCGGTGCAACCGAAACCGAAATTGATGAGAAGAAGTTCCGTGTCGATGACGCTGTTGCTGCGACGAAAGCAGCACTTGCCGAAGGTATCGTTGCTGGTGGTGGTGTAACACTAGTCAATCTTTCTGCCGGAGTAAAGGCTAATGGTTCAGATAGCGTGACAGCGGGCCGCCAGATCCTTAAAAACGCCCTGAAGCAGCCATTTTTGCAGATCACTGCCAACGCGGGCCTCAATAGCGAAGCCCTTCTGGCACAGGTCGAAACCGGCAAACCGGGCTTTGGTGTTAATGTTATGAAACCCGAAGCGGGTCTTGTCGATGTGAAAAAAGCCGGTGTGATCGACCCTGTAAAGGTAACCAAAGAAGCCGTTCAGAACGCGGTTTCCATTGCCTCAACTGCTGCGACAATGGGGGCGCTGGTAGTAGAGATTCCTGAAAAGGAAGCGCCGGCACCTGCTGGCGGCATGCCTGGCATGGGAATGATGTAGCCTTAGACCAGCTATAGATAATAAAAACGCCCCTTCTTCAGGGGCGTTTTTATTGACTGATTTGTATAAAGGTTGTATAATTGTATTGTCTGACAACCGTCGGACATCAGGCCCTCTGAGAGGAGCTGTAGATGCACGTGAACGACCCGGTCACCGACAAACAGAAGAAGTTCGCGCGGGACCTGGGCATCAAGTTCAGGCGTGACATCTCGTTCGGCGAGTTGAGTCTCCTGATCACTCAGGCGCGCAAGAACCAGCCGCCCACCGAGAATCAGGTCAAGTTCGCCTACAACCTGGGGATCGAGTTCGACGAGACCACCATCAAGGGTTGGGAGCTGAGGAAGCTCCTGGACGCCGAGGTGGCTCGGCAGTCGCGCGAGGCACTCCGCGACAACCCGAATCTCAAGCTCGGGAGCCAGATCATGTACAAGGGCAACCCGTACACGATCGACGAGCTCAACAGGAGGCGTTGGAAGCTGCGGCTCATGCCGTGCTTCCGTTCTCCCTCCGTACGGACGGTCTGGGTCATGATCCTGACCGTCAAGAGCGCGGAGGCTGTCGAAGTTCGGCAGCCCAGCGCTAGTTAGTCTTCTCTGACGGTCTGATGCCCCACGCTCTACGCGTGGGGCATCTTCCTTTTGTATTGCCAATAAAGTAAAGTATCCGTATTGTCTATAGTGTCGTTGTTGATCGAGAGATAGGAGTAAGGGCATGCTTCATAGTATGGGTGGCGGCATCTACTATCGGTGCAACAAGTGCCAGCATGACGGAGAAATGCGGGGCGCGAGAGAAAACTGGTCATTCTGTATTTGTGGCGCCGAACCATCTCACTTCGTCTGTATCAGCGAAGAGGATGCCGTAAATAAGGGGAACTTCTACGCGTTTCTCTACGAGTGAGGCTGTCGCCCCTTCCGGTCGGAAAACTGGAAGGGGCTATATATTTTTTAAGCTTAGCGCTCCATTTTGACAAGCAGCGCCGAAAGATATATAAAAATGGATAAGCCTAGATAGCCTAGGTAGTCGGCTCTTTTGGAGGTTTTTAAGTGAAGCTCCGCGCGCCTGCAACCCAAGACCAGAAAAAGTATGCCAAAAAGCTTGGTCTGACGTTTCCTGAGGACATCACTCAGGGCGATATCCATCTGCTCATCAATACTGTGGCGCCGCGTAAGGATCCGCCGCCGAGTCCTAGGCAGATCGAGTTTGCAAAGAGTATTGGTGCGACGTTCGACGAAACCGAGATTACCAATCGCTACCTCAAGGCGCTTATCGACGAAACGATTGAGGAGCGATCCAAAGCGATACTCGAGAGCAATCCGCACATCAAGAAGGATGCGGTCATCGAGTACCAAGGTGCGAGTTACCGGATATGTTTGATCGGTACCATCCTTGGTGAGCGGTGGAAGATGCGACTCAGTCCTCTGGCCGGCGGCGGGACGAAGGTGATATACGTCATGGATCTGGAGTCTCGCGCTGAGGCGGATTGATCCATAAAAAAATCAAGAGCTGACAACCCCCTTGCGTAAAAAACAAGGGGGTTTGTTTATTTTTTAGGTATATCTTAACTTTATGCTGCAGGTTGCTGTGGGCCGGCGAGGTAATCGATCTCTTTAATGATATCGAGGAGGGCCTGAGCGCGACGAGCTTCGTCGGTGATAGCACGAGCTGCCTCATGTGCGGGGCCAATAAGCGACTGGTCGTCCGTTGAGCGGATTAAAAGCAGGTAAGTGTCGAATTTTTCCTCTGGAGCCACATTGAGCTTATCAACTAGTGGACGCAGTTCGCTCAGCGCATCCTTTTTAATCGAATCCAAGCCTGATGTGTCAGAAGCAGGGGCTATTGTTGGAGTGGGCATCACGACCGGTTCGGACGCCGGAGCAGGAGTTGCGGCCGGTGTTGCAGCTGCTTCCGATTCTTCAGGTTCGGCAGGGGGAGGCGGTGTCGGATCGGCCGCAGGAGTAGTTGCGGCTTCATCTGCTTGCTGTGTCACACCGGCGAGTACTTTAGCCAGTTCTTGGTCGTCACTGATTGGTTGCTGATTTGTTGGTTGAATATCCATGCCCACCTCTGGTTATTACTTATGCTTCTTTTGTAAATACTGTATCATAGAAGGAGGTTGCGAGTAAAGAAACAGAATTTCGATTCGGTCTCTTTCGAGAAACTGAACTTCTATACGGGGTATAGAAAGAGTGAATCCTGTAAGGTTATCTATAATAGGGAGGAAATTTTTAATGCTCGATGACGATAACGTGTTAAAACAGCGCGACCCTTCTGGCGCGCTCACCATTGCTGCGACCCAATATACCCAGGCGCAATTTACGGCCGACATAGCAAACGAAGAACACGACGGTCGTCCTATCCCAAACGTTGTCGTTGCGGGTATGGGTGGTTCGGCCTTGGCGGCGCTTTTGGTGAAAGGTTGGCTAAAGAGTGAGTTATCTGTACCGTTTGAAGTGGTCAGGACATACGATCTTCCGGAGTATGTGGACAAAAATACTTTGGTTATTGCAAGCAGTTATTCCGGCAACACCGAGGAGACGCTCAGCGGTCTTGAAGAGGCAATGGCAAAAGGGGCTCAGCTCGGCGTTATTGCGTCCGGTGGTAAGCTGATGGAAGCGGCTCTCGCGAATAATATTACCTCTGTTTGGCTCCCTGCTGATATACAGCCTCGTATGGCAGTTATTTATAACCTGCGGGCGCTGGTTAAAATACTTGTTCACTTTGGTGTCGTCCGGCAAGCTCGTTTTGATGAAATTGCCGATGCGGCTCAGTGGTTGCACGAACAAACGGCCCAATGGGAAGCTGGAGTATCGGTAGACAAGAATTACGCCAAGCAACTCGCTCTGATTGCCGTTGGTAAAACACCGGTTATCTACGCGGGAAGTCTGATGTTTCCGGCTGCTTACAAATGGAAAATCAGTTGGAATGAAAATGCTAAGAATGTGGCCTTTTGCAATGAATTGCCGGAGTTTAATCATAACGAGTTTATTGGCTGGTCGTCACACCCTGTAGAAAAGCCGTTTGTGATATTTGACCTTATCAGCCAACTGGAACATCCCCGTATTCTGAAGCGCTTTGAAATAACAGACAGGCTCTTAAGTGGTCAGCGCCCCAAGGCAAACGTAGTAAAGCTAGAAGGCGACACTGCCATGAAACAGTACTTATGGGCGAGTATCCTGGCAGATTTTGTCAGTATTTACGTGGCTGTCCTTAATGGCGTTGACCCGACGCCGGTTGACCTTGTTGAAAAATTAAAACACGAACTATCCAAATAAATATGGCTAAAAAAGGGAAGAGGCTCGGAAGTAATATCCGAGCCTTTCCGCTACCTTTTCGGCCGTCAGTGACTTCTAACGCAGCGTGAATTCGATCTTGCCGAGTGCGTCACCCGTCTGGCTGTAGGCGAACGCCTGCCCGTCTTCCAAGTGGATCGCCAAGATACTGCCAACGATCACCAGACGGTTGTACAGGTTGGAGCTGACGAGTCCGAATACGCTTGCCTGTAGGTCGACGGCTTCGGCAAGCTCATCATCCACGAGCGTACTGAATTTCTCCGACTCAGTTGGTTCGAACTGTCTGGGTTTGACGCGGAGTTTTTCGGCCACCCTGCCTACAAGAGAAGCAGCTTGGCTGTCTTCGGGAAAGCGGAGAATCTCCATGTTGCCTATCTCGTCGATAAGGCGCACGCTCCCACGAAGCTCCACGATATGATAGACCTTTAGTGTATTGCGGACAAGGTACTCGAACGTTTCCTCCAGATCCATATCCAGTGCGGAAGCTGCCTCTTTGAGGGCATCCGCCGCCTTCTTGATCAGTTCGATTTTAATGCTTCGCATAACTTCTCCTGTCGTGAGATAGCGTACATTTTACTATATAATATTCTTTGGCGATTGTATACCTGATGTTACCAATGTGGCGACGTCCTTCATGAGCTCGGAGTTATTTTGCAGGCGGCGCACTAACGGTCACCCGTCAGCGCGCCGCCTGCCGCAACTAGTTGCTCAACCCCCGGTCTATCTCTTGGGCAATCTGTCGAAGGTCGGTAAGTATGGCCCTAACCATTCCTTCTCTCCTTTGACCGGTGAACTGCATAGCCACCTTTTTGGCAGCCGCAGCCGCACGACCACTGGGGTGGCCTTGGGCGTTGAACATATCTATAGGAGTCAGCTCGCGGTAAGCTGCCATGTAGAGAGCTGCCATGTCCCTGAATACCTGGGGCTTGTCCGCGATTTGAACTTGCAGCTTTTGGATCACAGTGTCCGCTCTCTGCTGTGCAGAACGGTCGCCCCCATGCTGCATGTGACAGTTGTAAGAGAGCACTCGTTCTACGATCTTGTAACCATTAACCACCAGAGGCGGGGCCGTGTAATCCAGTCGTTTGCGAATGGCGCCTATCAGCCTGAAGTTGTATTCGTAACCACTAAATTCTCTCAGTTCTCCAGAAAGATGGATGTCGCGGACCACGGCTAGAGCTTCAGTAACGGCTTTTGCCGTATCCGGCGGTAGCTTGAACTTACGGTTTTCGATGGCCTGGATAGTGTCGCCGAGAGCCTTTTCAAGGTCAATATTTGACACCGTTTAATCCCTTCTGCGCAAGAGGCTGTTCCTCTAGTTGTATGGTCATTTTTTCATCGTTTTGTTGGCAAGTCAAGGAAGTAGATTGGCAATCATCCTTACGCCAAGGAGTGTATAGGGTGCGGTCTATTAGCGATAGTGTCGTAGCGATTCGATAGGGTCTTTTTTAGCCGCTCGCATAGCAGGATATATACCAAATATAGTTCCAACACCTACAGAAAGAACAAAGGCGGCTAAGGCGATTTGCCAGGTGAAAGCCGGGCTAAAGGTAAAGAAAGTACTAATAGCAAAGGCAAAGATATACCCAGCAGCATATCCCAACACTCCACCAAGCAGGCTCATAATCAGTGCTTCAATAAGAAATTGCCAAATAATATTGCCATTACTGGCACCCACCGCTTTACGGAGCCCGATCTCCCGCGTTCGTTCCGCTACTCCAACCAACATAATATTCATAATGCCAATTCCGCCGACAAGAAGTGAAATCGCAGCAATAGCCGTCATAATGCTAGTGAGGGCAACGAAGAACCGGTTAGAGGGCTCGGAAATTTGCTTGTTTGAAAGAACAGTAAAATCTCGCTCGCCCTCGTGGTTTTTAAGTAGTCTTGATTCAACGTCGGCCAGCGCCTGAGGGAGCTTGTCCGGATCACTCGCGCGGATATCAATCTGTTGGATTTCGGCGACACCCTGGTGAAAGCTTTTACCACTCTCGAGGCTGATAATGGCGGCGCGGTCAAAGTCGACATTATTAAAATTGATAGGATTATTGATGCGTTTAAGGATGCCAATTACAGTAAACGTTTGCCCACGGATCTTGAAGGTCTGGCCAATCGATTGATCAGTGCCAAATAAATCAACCGAAAGTTGACTGCCTATCACGACAGTATCGCGATTCGTCACACTGTCGATAAACTGGCCGTCACGGATAGGCAATCCGGCAATATCCTTTAAATCGGGGGTCGTTGCTACGACTGTTCCATTGGATACGTTTGCATCGCCCGCCTTCATGGTGCTGCTAACGACCATAATCGGTGCTGCCGCGTCGACTCCTTTTACTTTCTGTATATCCTCGATGTCTTTTTCGGTAAGAGTACTGGCCGTATACGACCTGTCGATGGTTGGGTTACTTAGAACGTCTGTCGTTTTTTCCGGGCTACCGGGTCGTACGACCCCAATATTGCCGCCGAGTCCGTCAACCTGGCGATTAACCATTTGGCTTACTCCGCCGCTTAGCGAAAGAATGGTCGTAATACTAGCCACCCCAATAGCCACCCCGAGGGTTGTAAGAAAAGTCCGAGTCCGGGTGGTTCGTAATGAATGAAGCGCTCCCTGGATATGGTCGACAATAAGGAACTTACTCATGATTTTTTAGCCTTAGCCTTTGGTTTTGCTTTTGCCTTGGTTTTACGTTTCTTGGCCGGCTTCTTCTCCGGCTTTTCTTTTGTTACCCGTTTAGCACCCAGCGGTACTTTTTCGTTTGAGGATTCGGTTTTCACCGGAATCTTTGTATCACTGTCTATTTTTCCGTCCAGCATATGAATTACCCGGCTGGCATAGGTGGTAAGAGCAGGGTTATGCGTCACCATAATAATAGTATTACCGCGCTTATGAATGTCAGATAGTTCCTCCATAATGATGTGACTGGATTTACTATCGAGATTGCCAGTGGGTTCGTCGGCCAGAATAATAGAAGGATTGCTGACGAGTGCACGCGCAATCGCCACTCGCTGCATTTGCCCACCGGAGAGTTGCCAGGGCATATAGTATTCTCGCTCGGAAAGATGGAAATTCTTTAAAATATCGCTGGCTTGCTGAAGCCGCTTGGTGCGGAGCATGCCCCGGTAAGTAAGAGGAAGCGCGACGTTCTCGATAACCGAAAGACGATTAATAAGATTGAAATTCTGAAACACAATCCCAATTTGCTGGCTGCGGATTCTGGCACGTCGGGTACTGCCAATTTTTTCCATCGAGCCGCCGTCAAGAAGATAATCGCCTTCAGTACCGCGATCTAAGAGCCCTAAAATATTAAGCAGTGTCGTTTTTCCACAGCCACTCGGCCCCATAATAGTGATAAACTCGCCCTGTTCGATCAAAAGATCGACACCATCAAGCGCCCGGTGCTCAGCATCACCTATACCATAGGTTTTTGTGAGGCCGCGAAGCTCAATGACTGGTAGAGGGGAGTCGGTGTCTGACATGCTATCCCATTATATGAACGTCCACTCTTTAAAAGCAACCATAGGACTAGCGTAAATTATACAACTCACTGAAAAAGGCTTTTTTGACAAGCTGCTTATGTGTATGGTAAGTGTATTCTAGTAACGTATTTTCGAAAACCATTTATGGGAGATTTTTGTGGCAGAACAACATTCGTATGCACTTGGGGAAGGTGTAGATTATACCTTTTCGGCCCGTTTGGAAATTCCAGATACTCAGAAATTAAATCGCAACAAGGTGCTGAATCGCTTGACCGATCATGCTCTCAAGAATGCCGATCCCTACTTGCCGATTATAGGCGGGATTGTCGGTGAAGGGAGTACGCAGACGCGTCGCGGACTTATCTTGGGGCTTGATCCGAGCAAAAGCTGGGGGACTCCGGAAGTAGACGATTGCGTCGCTATGGCGCTTCAAATTAGTAAAGAGGAAGACTGGCCAATTGAATCAGAGGTACCCCCTGCGGTACGCGTACCTTTAGGTCGCCGCCGTGAATACGACATTTCTAATGAGGAAATCAGCAGGGAGCGAGTAGAAGAGTTGTTCAGAAATTCAGGTCGCCAAGCACTACGCTTGACTACTGCTGACCTCTTTTCGATTCGTTATCTGACAGCCCTGGACCGCGTGGTGCTTTATTATGAACCTGGTGTGTTTGTTGATATAGACGAGGCTCAGTTAGTCGATGGTGCGCTTGAAGACACGCTTGCTATTGCGGAGAAAATGGATCAGGATCGTCTGGTTCCTTCTATTACGGGCAAGCGTACACAGGTGTACGAGCGTCGAGAGTTAGGAGGAGAATCATGAATAAGCTTCGTCCCATTTCCTACGAGCAGACGGCTGAAATTTTAGCCGGCCCGCGCGAAATTCCAGATGAAATAGCGGAGGAGATTGGTCAGAGGCTTCATCAGGGAGAATCACTTGCTAATCCAGATGCTTTTAACGAATTCGTCGAGTCCCACATGGCTCAACCACACGAGCCAAATATCGAAAGAGCTGCCGAAAGAACAGGTCGCCAAATGATTGAGCTGGGTGCCACATCGCTGCTTATGGCATGGATGCTTGCAGGCGATATTAAAATTCCGCGACCGCGTCGGCTGGGCGAACATAATCAGTCGGTGACAAATGTTTATAACCACACAATCGACCCCGTGCTAACAGAGCCGCGTGACCGCGTGCTCCGCGTTTTTACCACCGTATTTCAAGATGGCGGCAAATCGTATGGCGTTGCCCTTGATGGTGACAGTAAAAATCAGAAAAAATATAATCTCGAGGTTATCCACAATCTCCTTCCTTATACTGAGGTGCTTACCGACAACGAAAAAAAGGTGATCGAGCTCCTTGCTGTAAACGATATGGTAGGTAGGGCCATCCGTAGGTATCATGATAAAGCCTTTCCGTTTGAAGAGGCGGTGAGGGACGGCGAACTACAGGTTGCCGCGCTGCGAAGAGATCTTCCCGAGGAATATAAGGACAGAACAGAGCAGTATGTCGATGCCGTGTTTCGGGCTGATGCAGGGGCTCATACGCAGCACCCGGCAGCTAGGTATGTCGATAGCGCAACTGGCCGCATACTCCCCGACGTTACCGATGAAGACAGAAAAGTCCTTAATAGCAAAGGTCTGCCAATGACCCTAGACCGTCTCTTTTCAGAAGCCCCAGACGACAGAGGAAAGCTTCGTTTTCATCGCCCTAAGGATCTTGAAGTGGTGCGCCATCTCTTTCCAAGCGTTTACCCGGGGGATGATCGATGAGCGAGCATATTACTGTTGTCGGTTACGATGTCGACAATAGTACCTACGATCACCAGTCTAAGCGAGTACCCGGGGTGGCTGCGCTGAACGCCCTAGAGGTTCCGGCTATTCCCGCAACCGCCCGCAATCTTCCCTTGATGCGTTCGTTTGCCAGACACGGAGTTCGTCTCTCCGACCTCGGATCGCTTGATAGCGGTGCCACGGTGGTTGATCTCGCTACCGAGGAGGTGGCATGGAAGAACTGGATGGAGCGAGAGACGGTGACAGAAATTATGCGTAAGGCCGGTAAAAAATGTATCGAAATATCAACCTCTACCCTTGAAGCTCGCATCAAAACAGATCCCAATACCATCGACTCACGTTTTACGTATCCAGAAGAGTCACCGTCTGTCTTTGCGGTATACCCCATGGAGGCGCGACCTTGGCTTGAAGAGCTGTTCGCTGGCATAGATGGGGTAAAAGCTCGTTTCATGCGTTACGAAAACAGCGAAACGCTCGGATGTTTTCAGGTAACGGCCGAAGGTATCGACAAAGGAACCGGGTTTATGAAGACGCTTGAAATTGGTGGTTTGAGTGATGGTCGAGCCGTCGTCGTAGGGGATGACATCTCTGGTGACGGTCCGCTTTTTGACGCAGTTCATCAGATGCAGCAGCGGGGTATTGCCGTGGCCGTAGGAAATGCCGACCCGTTATTGAAAGCAAAAGCGGATATGATCGTGGCATCAGTATCGGATACGCCAGACGGATTTACCGATGCAATGCGACGTCTTAATCTGGTAGAATAGGGGAGGAAAAAGTCCGGAGAGGTGCGTAGGAGTGGTTGGCGAAGCGCCGTGAAGTTCTGCAAAAGTTTACTTTTGTCAGAATGAACAAGCGAAGGAGCGTAGCGATATTGGCACGCCTGGATACGCATAAGATCCTTTAAAAAAGGAAAAGTTTGGAGAGGTGCAAGAGTGGTTGAATTGGCACGCCTGGAACGCGTGTGTGCCAGCAATGGTACCCAGGGTTCGAATCCCTGTCTCTCCGCCAAAGAAATAATTTTAGAAAATATCCGCTCCGTCGGATATTTTCCTTAGAAGCGGATGACGCTTTAGGTATTAAGCTGCTCGGCAGTCTTGAGACCTTCTGCGGTAACGGCGTAAAAACGCCTAGAGAGGTGCGGTTTCTCCTCTATCTTCTCCCATTGTCTTGGATGAGTCCAAGATCAAAAAGCTTTCCCAGAGCTTTGTAAATGGGATCGGATCGGATATCAAGCGCTGTCGCAAGGGGATAAGCCGACATCCATCTCTCAGGATCTTGGGCAAGATAAGTTAAAACGGGGCCGCATTCACCAACTTGGCGTAAATACCGATAGTCGGGTATACTTCCTCCAACTCGCTTGTGTAGGATATTCTCACTACTGCGTCGCCAGTCAGTATACTAGAAGATCCGAGGCAAGTCATGGTATTGCTTTTTACCTAGCTTCTCATAGAATATAAACATAAGCGGAGAAGCATATGCCAAAAACCAAGAAAAAAGCTCCTTTCTATAAACGTCACAAGAAGCTCCTTTGGATAATCGGGAGTATTGTTCTTGTTATTATCGCGGTCATGACGCTTCTTAAGGTTACTCCATGGCCCGGCGCGTTGCTTATTCGTACCGTGTTTAGTCTCGATAGTGCACAGGAGAAGCAAGCACTTGAAAAACACGCTCCCGAACAATCTGTTACTCAATTGGCGAACCAAAGATACGATTCGGACGGTAATCTTCTCGACGTTTATTTCCCTGCAAATTTGGAAAATACAGATAAACAACTTCCTGTGGTAATTTGGACCCACGGCGGCGCCTGGATTTCGGGCAGTAAGGATGACTGGGCCCCTTACTTTAAGATACTCGCCGCCAAGGGGGTTACGGTTATTGCTCCAAACTATACCATCGCCCCTGAAAAAGCATATCCTACACCCCTGAGACAGCTAAACTCTGCCTATGATTTCCTCGAGAAAAACCGAGCCAAGTTTCATGCAGATATGGACAAGGTATTTCTTGCAGGTGATTCGGCCGGCTCTCAGATCTCCAGCCAAATGGCAGCTATAATTACCAACCCAGCTTATGCAGATGAAGTGGGTGTAACCCCTCAACTAATATCTTCCCAGCTAAAAGGAACCATCCTTTTTTGCGGCATTTACAAAATGGCTGGCCTTACTCACCCCGCTCCCGAATTACCTAAAATAATAGGTTGGGGTGATGACGTCGCAGTGTGGGCGTATTCGGGAACGAAAGATTTCTCCGACCCCATCATTCGTCAAATGTCACCGTACTACCATGTCACATCACAATTCCCCCCTACATTTATAAGTGGCGGTAATGCCGATCCGCTGACTGAAGCGCAATCGAAGCCGTTCGTTAAAGTACTCTCCGATTTGCATGTTCCGGTAAGTACTCTCTTTTATGCAGATGATCATCAACCCAAACTTCCTCACGAGTACCAATTTAATCTTGATACCGAAGATGGCGAAGAAGCCATGAGTCGGATGGTTGACTTTGTGACGCAGTACTCCCGGTAGACGACGTTACTCCTCCTATATGGTATGATATTCTCCGCAGTATCTGTCACTACTTCCTAAGGAGTGAGTCATGAGTTCTGGGAATTCGATGCACGACACGGTCTTTACTCTGGCCTGTGATCAAGCTAGGGCGAAGCGATCCAGCAGAGATTGGCTATATAAGGATGACACGCTCCGTATCGGTGTAGGGTCAGGCGATGTCGGCGAGAACCTGATTGTGATCGTAAAGCTTTACGGTGCGACTCCTCAGCAGTTTGAGACCTGGCGGGCGATCTGCAAAGCTGAAGCTGCGCCGGGTAAGTTCGGGCATATGTCGCGTTTTGAAGGCGAGTATCGCTTATGGTTCATACCCAAATAGACAACTGCATGACGGATGGAGCTCGGGGTATTCTTTGAGCTCCATCCGTCAAGGCGATTACTTTGCCCACTCCTTGTGTGCTTCATCCCGCTTTCGCTTAGCTATTGACATAAGCGTTACTTTGTGATTATATTATTATAAATGCCTACCAGCGAAAAAATAAACACTGCACCTAAAAACGAAACACACGATCTTCCCCAGTCGCCCGAGGCTGAGGCGGCGTTTCAGTCCGATACCCTCCGCCACTCTCTTTTAGCGGGATCCGAGGGAGCCGGCAATTTTGCCATTATCCCTAGAAATACGGTTATGGTGGAGGCAAATAGTACCACCATACAGCAAGAATCTTTTAGCGGCTTGTCGCATTTAGCTTTGGAAGCTGGAGAAGAGAAGGGCCAAAGCAGCCAAAGCATTCGCTCAAGGGGCTATGGTAAGCTCGGGATGAGCAATATGATGTCCTCTTTAGACATGAACGTACGCCATCGTCTTAATAAGGACGAGCTTTCGCCAAATATGACGTTGCTGTATGACGGGCAACACTTGGACGTTGATGGTGAGACGCAAATCCCTTCAGCAGTACTTGTTCACGAGGAACTCTCTGACTTGCAAATCGAAGAACTGCGTAATAAGCTTCCGGCTGGCGTTCCTTTGATTGATGGAAAAACCAACCGCCTTCTCGATGAAGTAGGACAGGCAGAGCGCGAGCAGGGACGACAGAACGTTTCCAACCGCCGAAACCTGGGTTCTTTTGCTATCCATGGATTTGGTAAGTATGATCGCATGCGTACAGAACGGATCATGGACGATCCGATTGGCGGTTTCGATTGGTCAAACTACTATAGTAAAGTCGCTCGTGATACCGACCAATATGAGCCCCACACCCCGCAGGCCGATGGTTTTTATAGTGAGCCTCAGTCAGAACCTCGAGAGGGTATAAAAACAACGTCTGTTCCCGAAAGTGATGAAGTCCGAACCTATCGAGAAAAGATGACTCGTGAAGCAGCCGAAAAAGACGCTTATAAGGAATATGAGGAGCGTAACGTAAAAAAAGCCGCTGGGGAGATTAAAACTGTGGCCAAGAATCTCTATGAAACTTCCGATGTAAGTTCGCTCGACTCGGCACAACTGGCGCGTGTTGAGCGCAAAGTCCAGTCTACACTTCACCCTGATCGTGGTTTTGAATCCGGTGGTGACTCGGGCGCCTTTAAAGAGGCAGGGGTTATAATGAGGGAACTAAAGAAGGACGCCGAGACTCGTCAGCCGTCTGAATCTGAATAGAATACGCTATATATAGTGTTGTAAATAACAAACAGAACACCATAAGGTGTTATTTTTTGTGTGGTAATAAAAACACTACCTAAATGCTTGAAAACCATACATGTAGGGTCTATAGTCATATTCAGACACTACATAGGTAGTAGTTCAATAAAAACACACATTTAGCAAGGAGGGTACCTGTTACCAGCTACGGCGGTATTTTTCTTGCACCCCTTTAAGAGAGACTGGGGCGTGGAACTAGGGTAGAACATAAAGTAGCACAGAGGGTATAATAATGAGTAATATTCATGTGGTGAAACGCGATGGCACCCGCGAACCATTTGACGCCAACAAGATCAACTTGGCGCTCGTGAAGGCAAGTGAGGGCTTGCCAGACCAAATCAGTAAGGTTGTGCAGGTGGCAACCGAGCTGCAGTTAACATTGTTTGATGGTATTACTACCTCGCAACTCGATGAGGCGGTAATACATACGGCACTCCAAAATGTAAAGGACGACCCTGATTTTGATAAAGTCGCGGCCCGCCTTCTTCTAAAGAACACTTACAAAAATATTTTGGGCGATTATGAAACTGATGAAGAGCTAAAAAAACTTCATGAAGAGAAGTTTCCCGAGTTCATAAAGCAAGGTATTGCCGATGGCATGCTCGACCAACGAATGAATAATAAGGTGTTTAATATTAAGAAGCTTGCCAAGGCGCTCGATCCTACTCGTGACCAACTGAGTAAATATTTAGGCGTCATTACTAACAACAATCGCTACGCACTTCGCCGTAATGGCGGTGAAGCGATTGAGGTCCCACAATTTACCCATATGCGTATTGCAATGGGACTTAGCTTCAACGAGGAAAATCCAACCGAGGCAGCGCTCGACTTTTACCGTCACATGTCGAACCTCGACTATGTTCCCGGTGGCTCAACTCGCGTAAACGCCGGCGGTGCTTTTCCGCAGCTTTCTAATTGTTTCTTACTTGAGGTTCAGGACGACATGGAGTCAATTGCCAAGGGTGTACGCGACGTTATGTGGATCGCCAAAGGTACGGGGGGTATTGGTATCACACTCAGCAAGCTGCGTGCGTCTGGTAGCCCGGTAAAAACAACCAACACGTTTTCAACTGGCCCGATTCCATTCATGAAGATGATTGACACGGCTCTGTTCGCTGTCAGCCGTAAGGGAAAGAAGATGGGTGCGGCCGCCATTTACATGGAGAACTGGCACCTTAATTTCCCGGAATTTCTTGATCTCAAACAGAATTCGGGTGATCCATACATGCGTACTCGTATCGCGAATACAGCCGTTTTTATTAGTGATGAATTCATGAAGCGCGTCTCGAAAGACCAAGACTGGTACTTGTTTGATCCAGCAGAGACTGCTGATCTGATTGAGCTTTACGGAGAAGAGTTTAGTAAGCGCTATGTCGAGTATGTTAAGAAAGCGGAGAAAGGTGAAATGCGCGAATTCAAAAAAGTTCCCGCCCGCCAACAGTTCCGTCAGATTCTTATTACACTACAGGCGACGAGCCATCCATGGCTCACCTGGAAAGATACGATTAATGTTCGTGCCTTGAACAATAACACGAGTACAATTCATACGTCGAACCTTTGTACTGAAATTACTTTGCCGCAGGATAAAGACAATACTGCCGTTTGTAACCTTATCAGTATCAATCTTTCAAGGCACCTCCAGGAGGATAAAACGTGGGATTGGGATCGTTTAGCTGCCTCAACTCGTAGTGCAATTCGCCAACTCGACAACCTTTGTGATATTACTAACACGCCTGTTCCGGAAGCTATGAATTCGAACCTCAAAAACCGCGCGCTTGGCCTTGGATTTATGGGCTTCACTGATGTGATTGAAAAACTGGGCCATAGCTATGAATCAGAAGAAGCCTACGATCTTGTCGACCAATTGGCGGAGTTTATTAGTTATCACGCTATTGATGAATCGGCTGAAATGGCTAAAACCCGCGGCACCTACGAAACCTTCAAGGGAAGCGGCTGGAGCAAGGGAATCCTGCCTATCGATACGCTTGATGAACTTGCAAAAGATCGCCATGTCAAAGTAGATGTTAATCGTAAGACTCGTCTTGACTGGGATACACTTCGTAAAAAGGTAAAGAAGGGTATGCGTAACGCTACTTTGATGGCAATCGCGCCAACCGCCAATATTGCACACATTGCCGGAACAACGCCAGGTCTCGATCCGCAGTTTGCACAAATCTTCTCTCGCGCAACGCTTAATGGCAAGTTCCTCGAGGTGAATACAAATCTTGTGAAGGACTTAAAAGAACTGGGCATTTGGGATGATGTAAAAGAGGAGGTACTTCGTGCCCAGGGCGACGTTCAGCAGATTGAAGCCATTCCGAAACACTTAAAGGAGGTCTACAAGACGAGCTTCCAGCTGAGTCCATATTCATTCATTGAAGTCGCTGCGCGTGCACAAAAATGGATCGACCAAGCAATTAGTCGCAACATGTATCTGGAAACACGCGATATCGATGAATACGTCGACATCTACAGCGCAGCTTGGAAGAAAGGTCTTAAGACAACCTATTACCTGCACGTAAAACCACGTCACCAGGCTGAACAGAGTACGGTTAAAGTAAATAAAGCCGAATCGCTTTCGAGCGGTGGTCCACGAAAGAGCGGCTTCGGATTCGCCAAAGCAAAACAAACGGTTTAGAAATTAGGGGGGATAAAACAATGGGTATGAATGCAAGTACGATCATCAACGACGACATGACACTCGAGGAAAAACTAGCAGCAATTGAGCTCGCTATGCAAAATGCACAAGATCAGGCCAACGAGGAAGCAGCAGCAAACGGTGCCGTTGCGGCTCCACTTGATCCAGCCGATCTGACAATGTGTGAAGGCTGTCAGTAAAGAAAATAAGGAGGAAGACATAATGGCAATTTTAGGAACCGGGATTCAGGACGGGCTACTGCTCAAACCCATTCATTACAAGTGGGCAATGGATCTTTACGACCAAGCAGTCTCAAACACATGGTTTCCAAACGAAATCCAGCTCGGTCAGGATTTGGCCGATTGGAAGAAAATGAGCGACGAAGAACGCCACGCCCTGACGTTCCTAATGAGCTATTTCAACCCGAACGAGCTACTTGTAAATAAGGCTTTGGCATTCGGTGTTTACCCATATGTCAATGCGGCAGAGTGTCATCTATACTTGGCCAAGCAAATGTGGGAAGAAGCTAACCACTGCATGAGTTTTGAATACGTGCTCGAAACATTTCCAATCAACCGCGATGAAGCCTATGCGGCTCACGTGGACACGCCTTCAATGGCACGCAAGGAAGAGTTTGAAACAAAGTTCATCAAGCGTATGACTGAAGATACGCTCGATATAACGACCACCGAGGGTAAAAAAGATTTCGTCCGAAACCTCGTTGCATACAATATTATTCTTGAAGGAATTTGGTTCTACTCTGGTTTTATGGTGGCACTTAGCTTCCGTCAGCGTAATTTACTTCGCAATTTCGGAAGCCTGATCGACTGGGTGGTACGTGACGAGAGCTTGCACCTCAAGTTTGGCATTAACCTGATTCTTACCGTACTCGAAGAGAACGAAGACCTTCAAACCGAAGAATTTGCTGCCGAGATCAAACAGATGATCATTGATGGAGTCGAAATGGAAGAGGGCTACAACCGTGATCTCTTGCCACACGGTATCCTTGGTCTTAACAGTGACTATATCAACCAATATGTGAAATACTTAGCCGACCGCCGTCTTGAAGAGCTTGGCTTTGACCCTCACTACAAAGTAAGCAATCCTGCTAAGTGGATGGCCGCGGCCAATGACACGCTGGAGCTCGTGAACTTCTTTGAAAGCACCAACACTAGCTACGAAGTAAACGCCGGGGGTTCTTCCAGCAAAAAAGGTCAAAGCCCTAGTGCTGACCGCGACGAAAACGATCCAGATAACAGCATCCTTAGTCGATAGAAAAGCTTGAATGAATGAAGTTTTAAAAGTCTATATGAGCAGCGAAAGCCCGATAAAGCATCGGGCTGCTACTCGGGCTTTTAGTCGTGTTGGTCTCCGGGTTGAGACGGTCGGCTTTGCTGTTGAATCCGGTGTGGCAGCGCAGCCTAAAACAATTGAAGAAACTTATGAGGGTGCTAGGAACCGGCACACTAGATTGCAACAACTTGTTGGTGAAAAGCCTGGCTACCTAATAACTAGTGAAAGTGGTGTCGTTAAGCCGTTTCCTGATGCACCGTGGAAGGGCTGCGAAGTAGTGATAATTGAAAAACTGCTTGGAGGTGGCTCTATTGTTGGATTCGATCTTGGAGTTGAATATCCGCAAGAATGGATGGACAAGGTGCCAAAGGTCTATCCTGATCTAGGTGTTTTAATACAGCAAGAATATGGTTCTTCCGAAAAAGATCCTCCGAAGCTTCTTACTGGAGGTCGACTATCTCGAGTAGAACTAATTGAGGCGGCTATGTTTAAATCATTGGCGCAGATGATGGAGAACGAGCATGAAAACTGAAACAGAGGTCAAATTCCTGAATGTTAATTTTGACGAGCTCCGTGAGCGGTTAAAGGCAGCCGGCGCTGTTTTGGAGCAGCCTATGCGTTTGATGCGCCGAGTGATTATCGAACCTCCAGAACTAGAGATAAAAGATGCGTTTGTTCGCGTGCGGGATGAAGGCGACAAAATAACGCTGACCTACAAACAGTTCCATGATCGCACGGCAATTTCAGGTGTCGAAGAACTTGAAGTGACAGTGAGCGATTTTGACGGGGTAGTAGAGATTCTTCGCTTAGCCGGACTGGGCCACAAGTCATTTCAGGAATCGCGGCGCGAAACGTGGCGGCTCAGTAACGTTGAAGTAGTGCTTGATGAATGGCCATGGCTGGATCCATATATTGAGATTGAAGGGCCAAATGAACACGAGGTAAGGCGGATAGCCGACTTGCTTGGATTTGAGTGGGAGCAGGCAGTATTTGGGCCAACGACGGCTGCTTATCAGCACCAGTATCCCGATGGCGAGGCCCGACAGCTTGTCAACATTCCGCGGATTGTCTTTGGCGAGCCGGTACCAGATATAATCAGTGGGCGGAAAGCAAATAAATAATGAAGCAAAATGTTGTACGGATAGTAACTATTATCGCTATCTTGGGCGTTGTTGGGTTCTTTGCCTATGCAGTTATTCAGGCGCGCAGTCAAAAGTCGGATGACGAAAAAAAGCATGTCCTAACAACGTTTACGGTGTTGGCTGATATGGCGCGCAACGTTGCGGGCAATAAAGCGAACGTAGAGTCAATTACTAAGCCGGGTGCCGAAATCCACGGCTACGAGCCAACTCCTGGTGATATTGTGCGCATGCAAAAGGCGAATCTAGTGCTCGACAACGGTCTGAATCTTGAAAAATGGGCAGAAAAACTCTATCAAAATGTTCCCAATGTTCCTCACGTCACGCTGACCGACGGAATAGCTCCTATGGGGATCGCGGAAGGTCCGTACGAGGGTAAGCCAAATCCGCATGCCTGGATGTCGCCGAGTAACGCGCTTATTTATACGGATAATATTGTAAAAGCGCTTTCGGACGTTGATCCTGAGAATAAAAAAAGCTATGAAGAAAACGGCGAGAAGTACAAACAGCAAATCCGTACAATTGACACGACGCTTAAGAGTGAATTGGCGGAATTGCCAGAGAATAACCGCTATCTGGTCAGCTGTGAGGGTGCATTCAGTTATTTGATTCGCGACTATCAGCTAAAAGAACTCTATCTTTGGCCGATTAACGCCGATGCCCAGGGGACGCCACAGCAGATCAAGCATGTCGTAGAAGAAGTAAGAACGAACGCGATTCCGGCGGTTTTTTGTGAAAGTACCGTGAGTGCCAAAGCACAGGAACAAGTGGCCAGCGAAACGGGAGCTCGGTTTGGCGGAGTATTTTACGTCGACTCGCTTTCGGGGAGCGACGGGCCAACGCCCACCTATCTAAAATTGCTTGAGTACAATATGTCGACACTACTTCGTGGATTAAAGGGCTAGTCGCATGAGTATGGCTATCGACATCCGAAACGTCTCGGTGCGGTACCACGAGAAGACCGTACTTCGGGATGCCACTGCAGCGGTTCCGGCAGGTTCGATTTGTGGACTTGTCGGCATGAACGGGGCGGGAAAATCTACCCTTTTTAAAGCAATAATGAACGCGGTACCACTTTTAAAAGGAAGTGTTCGGTTGAACGGTATGACCGTCAAAGCAGCCCAGAAAAAAGGTGTCGTTGCTTACGTACCGCAAACCGAGGCGGTTGATTGGAATTTCCCTGTATCGGTCCGCGATGTCGTGATGATGGGCCGATATGGTTTTATGAATATCTTTCGGCTTTCAAGTGTAAAGGATAAAGAAGCAGTTGAAGAAGCGCTGAAGCGTGTCCATCTGCAAGATTTTGCCGACCGGCAGGTGGGTCAACTGTCGGGTGGTCAGCGCAAGCGGGTATTTGTCGCCAGGGCACTTGCCCAGGGCGCTTCTATTTTGCTGCTCGATGAGCCATTTGCCGGGGTCGATGCCAAAACTGAAGCCTCGTTGGTAGAGCTCTTGCGCGAATTGCAAAAACAGGGAGTGACAACGCTCATAGCCGCGCACGACCTGGCGACGATCGGTTCTTATTGTGATCACATTATTTTACTAAAAGGTACGGTAGTTGCGGCCGGCCCAACAAAAAAAGTATTCACGTCCGATAATATTGCTACTACATACGAGAGCGTCTTTGGTGGAAAGGGCACATTGCCATGGACTTCATAATAGCTCCGCTTCAGTACGACTTTATGTTAAAAGCGATTATCGTCAGTTCGCTTGTCGGTATCGTCTGTGCGCTACTTTCGTGCTTTTTAGTACTGAAGCGGTGGTCGCTAATGGGGGATGCGGTGTCGCACTCAGTGCTGCCTGGCGTGGTATTGGCGTATGCGACCGGAATTCCTTTTAGTATCGGTGCGTTCGTTTTTGGGCTCGGTGGGGTTTTAGGGATCGGTTACATTAAAGAAAAGGTGCGCCTAAAAGACGACGCAGTGATCGGCATTGTTTACACGACATTGTTTGCGCTGGGGTTAGTGTTAGTGTCTAAAATCCCGAGTAATATCGATCTGATGCATATTTTGTTTGGGTATGTCTTGGGGATCTCTGATGGGGATGCCTGGCAAGTGGCCGGGATAGCCGTTGTGGTTGCTGGTATTATTGTCGTACTTCGGCGCAGCTTGCTGCTCTACGCGTTTGATCCGGCGCATGCCAGTGCAATTCGGCTACGGGTATCATTTTATCATTATCTGTTACTCGTACTGCTGGCGCTAACAGTAGTTGCATCGGTCCAGACCGTCGGTATTATTTTGGTCATTGCAATGCTGATTACGCCCGGTGCGATTGCCCATCTTTTGACCGATAGGTTCGACCGGATGCTGGGTATCGCGGCAGGCGTCAGTATGCTTGCCTGCGTAACCGGTGCCTACGCGAGTTATTATTTCGATGTCTCTACTGGTGGAGCGATGGTACTTGTGCTTGGCGTTCTCTTTATTCTGACCTTCCTTTTTGCGCCAAAATATGGCTATTTAGCGCGGACGTTCGTGCGAGCAAAGTTACCATAAGCTATAATAAAAAGGCACACTAATAACGAAGAGGAGGATTAATGTCCATAATTGACGCACCGTTAGTAGCCGATAATTTACAGAGAAACGACATGCAGTCCGAAGCGCAGTTCAGGGAAGCTCCCTGGGATGCAAAGCGGCTGATTTTAAAGCTACAGCTTACCCGGCAGGTATGGGAAAATCAAAAACGCGGCATAGATACGAGCGTGATCGTGCACGACATTAGTGACAATAAGCGGATTTACTCATATAACGCCGACTATGTTCACTACGCGGCGAGTATTAGCAAACTATTTATTACTCAGCTTTTATGGGAGGATTTAAATCAAGGAAAGGTCGGGCTCGATACCATCGTAAACTGGGACGCGAGTGATCGGCGTGATGGCGCCGGTGAGTTCGACGTTCCGGGCGCATCCACCAGCGCGAGTGTTCGGTCGGTATTGTTCGACATGCTGAATCGCTCTGGCAATACCGCCGTCCGCGTGATTGTTAATAAAGTCTTAGGCGGAGCAAATGCGGTCAACGCCCGATACGAAAAAGACTACCCGCAACTAAAGGTGACGCGCCTTCAGCCTATCGACGATTCTCGCTTCCTTTTAGGATATACAACACCGAAAGAAGCCGATTTTATTATGGACCGGCTATACAAGCAAAACCACGGACTCTACTCGTATATCATCAGGAACGCGCTCGAGACAAATATCTTTAACGACTACGGTCCGCGTAGTCAGGTAAAAGATCAAGATCTAATTAACGTTATTGATAAGCAGGGCCAGCTGAACGATCCAGAAGGGAATAATCGCCACGATGTGGGGATAATCGAGAACGTCAACGGCCACAAACTGCGTTATACGCTTATGACAACCAACTACGAGCAACCGGCGGGCGAGGCAACCAATTACGCAACAGAGTCACTCAAGTATTTCGGCAAAGACATGCTTCGTTATGTTGGTGATCGTGCGCCGAAACCATCGGAAGTTGCGCCGGAGCTCAAGCTGCAGCAAACAGTTGATTCTACCGAGAACGGCCGTCTTGTTTACTAGTTGAGCCTTTTCACTTTCGGCTATTACTGGCACAAGGGGTGATATAGGGATATAATAAAAGCAACTATGGCAACCAAGCTCGTTATCTTTGGAATATCTGGTGATCTTAGCCGCCGCAAGCTGTTACCAGCACTGCAAAAAATTGTAGCTAGCGGCAACTTCGAATCGCTTGAGATAACCGGTGTATCACGTCGTCCGCTCGTCGTAGAAGAGCTTCTGCTATCATCGGTTGGGGAAACGAGCTTGGTATCGCACACAACAATTTTTACGATGGATATGGCCCGTCAAGAAGAGTATGTGCGCTTAAAAGAAACGTTACAACTTAAAGAAACAGACCAGTTACTTGTCTATCTTTCGGTACCACCGGTTGCAACCCGCCAGATCGTTACACTGCTTGGCAAGGCCGGCTTGAACACTCCAAACGTAAAGCTTTTACTAGAAAAGCCATTCGGCGTCGACGCTAGCTCGGCGCGCGATATGCACGAGCATATCGGCCGTTTTTTCTCCGAAGATCAAGTGTATAGGATCGATCACTACCTGGCTAAAGAGATGGCACAAAACATTGCGGCGTTCCGAAGTGGCAATGCCTTATTTCACTATGTCTGGAATAATCAGGCTATCGAAAGCATCGAAGTAGTTGCCTCTGAAGCTATCGATATTGAGGGGAGGGCTCAGTTTTACGAGCAAACTGGTGCGCTTCGTGACGTGCTACAGGGGCATCTTATGCAGTTACTTGCTTTGGTACTTATGGAGTTGCCCGGAGAGCTCGAATGGGACGATATTCCTGCGAGACGATTGAAGGCTTTAGAGCAGTTGTGTTCCGCCGATCCACAAAAAGCCTGTCGCGGACAGTACGAAGGATATCAGGACGAAGTAAATAACCCAGGCAGTACGACTGAAACGTTTGTGGCGGTCGAGCTTATGTCTGATGACCCGCGCTGGCAAGGGGTGCCACTGCGACTCATAACAGGCAAGGCGCTTGATAAAAAAACCACGGAGATTCGCATTAATTTTAAGAAGTTGCACAAAATGCAGCAGAATAAGCTTATTTTTTATGTGCAACCAGGCGAAGGGGTAGAGATCGACGTGATGGCCAAGCGGCCTGGCTACGAACGAAAGCTGGAAACTCGGCGCCTATCGTTTACTTACCCTGATGATACGGTTCTTCCAGAGGCGTACGAGCAAGTACTTGTTGACGCCATTTTGTCGCACAGAAGCCTTTTTACAGGAAACCAAGAAGTTCAGGAGAGCTGGCGTGTCCTCCAGCCTCTTTTAGACGTCTGGGGAATGAATGCGCTTCCTCTGGTGTACTATCCAAAGGGAAGTCCTACACATGCTATATGTAGAGTATAGTAAAGAATACAATACACTACATATAGCGTAAACACCAAAAAATGTGGTATAATGAAATCCCATGGAGAAAACGATCAACATGGGACAAAAAGAAAAATATATATTTGTAACTGGGGGTGTACTCTCGGGGGTAGGTAAAGGGATAACCGCAGCCAGCATAGGTGCCGTCTTGCAGGCAAAAGGTGCCCGCGTCTCGATTCAAAAGTGTGACCCGTATCTCAATGTAGATGCGGGCCTTTTGAATCCTGCAGAGCATGGCGAATGTTTTGTCACTAAAGACGGGGCTGAAACCGACCTTGACCTAGGCCATTACGAGCGTTTTTTGGATTTGGAATTAACTCAGAAAAATGCCACGCTTTCGGGTCGGCTTTTGCTCGAACTTATTAAAGAGGAACGAGCGGGAAAGCTGGGTGGTAAAACCGTTCAGCTGGTTCCTCATCTTACCGGCGCGATCCAACGGGCTATTTTGGAAGCGGGTGAGGGAAGTGATATTCATATTGTTGAAATTGGCGGGACGGTGGGGGATTACGAGGCGCTAAGTTATATTGAAGCGATTCGCGAGTTCTCTCAGCGAGTTGGCAGGCAGAACTGTTTATTTGTTCATGTGGTGTATGTACCTTTTATCCATACTAGTAAGGAGTTTAAGACGAAGCCTGCTCAAAATGCGTTGAACGACCTTCGCGGCTATGGAATTGTGCCAGATTGCGTGGTAGTGCGTACCGACGATCCCGCGCCAGCAAACGTGGCGGCAAAAATCAGTTTGTTTGGGGGTGTTCCTGAAGATAATGTATTATTAATGCCCAATGTCGATACCGTTTATCGAATTCCCCTGGCAATTGCAAAGAGCGGCTTGGCTACCATTCTTTCCGAGTTTTCAGGTTTTGCGAACGAGCCTGATTTTTCGGCATGGGAACGGCTAGTAAAAAAGCAAACGGCAGATACACCTGAGGTGGTCGTAGGGTTAGTTGCCAAATACATGGATAATGAAGATACGTATCTTTCTGTGTTAGAAGCCCTAAAAGCGGCCGGATGGGCGGAGCATAAGCGTGTAAAAGTGGCCTGGATCAATGCTGAGACGGCGACAGAAAGCGATTTCGCTGCTGTGGACGCCTTGCTGGTACCGGGTGGATTTGGCGGTCGGGGAGTCGACGGAAAAATCGCTGCCGCACGCTATGCACTTGACCACAACGTACCTTATTTGGGTATTTGCCTTGGATTGCAGGTCGCGGTCATCGCCGCTGCAAGAAAAGCGGGCTTGCCTCATGCGCATAGCTCGGAGTTTGCTTCAACCGAGCAGAAGGTTGTTTATATTATGGAAGGCCAAGAGGGGAAGGAGTCGACTGGCGGTACGCTGCGCTTGGGTAATTATGAAGCTACTTTGCAGCCCGGATCAAAAATCGCGCTTGCCTACGGTAATACTGCCGTTACCGAACGTCATCGCCATAGATACGAGGTAAATCAGGCGTTTCTTGATGAGATTCAGCAAGGTGGGTTGACCGTTACCGGAAAGTCGCCCGACGGAAAACTGGTAGAATTTATCGAGGCCCCAAAAAATGACTACTTTGTCGCCACTCAGGCTCATCCAGAGTTTCGCAGCCGCCCCGGAAGAGCTCATCCGTTATTTCGGGGGTTGGTCAAAGCCGCGGGTGCCGCCGCATCGTAAGGATTGACAAAACCTGTTTATAATGCTAATGTTAGCATATAACTCTAACGAGAAATAAACATGGTAGAAGAAAAAGACACCTCGGCGGTTAATAGCGATGATTTAGATGCACTTCGCGTACTGCTTCATAATGTAAAAGGAATCAGCGCCGTTTCATCTGTGACGGCTTACGTTCCTGAAGAATCCGAAGAATAACGTCTCCTAAGATGTACTCTAGAGTATAGAGTTTCCTCTGTTATAATGGAGGTAATGAACGGAAAAATACAACAAGTAATCCATGATCTTTTTGACATCACACCTGAGGTGACATTGACCCAACCCGACCCTCAATTTGGCGATTATGCAACAAACGTTGCATTACAGCTTGCTAAAACTCTAGGGAAGACTCCGCGGGAGATTGCTGAAACGATTGCCGATAGGCTGCGTGCCCACGAAGCGTTTGCCGAGGTAAGTGTGGCTGGCCCCGGGTTTATTAATATTCGACTATCGGCGGAGGAGATTTTTCAGGCGGCTTTGCAAACCCGACTGAAAACACCGGTTGACCGGATTTTGCTTGAATACTCGTGCCCGAATCCGTTTAAGGAAATTCATACTGGCCACATGTATCAAACTTTTCTAGGAGACGCCCTGGGAAGAATGTACGAACGTGCTGGTGCAACGGTGTATCGGGCAAACTTTGGTGGTGATGTCGGCTTACACGTCGGCAAGGCGATGTGGGGGATGCTTCAGGAACTTGGGGGCGAATATCCTGAAAAGCTGGCGGCTATTGCCGAGGATGGTCGGTCGAACTGGCTCGGTAAAGCCTATGTTGCAGGGTCGCGTGCCTACGAAGAAGATGAAGTGGCTAAGCTTGAAATTATTGCGTTGAACAAAAAAGTGTACCAGCTTCATGCAGATAATGATACCTCATCACCGTTGGCACAAATTTACTGGACATGCCGCGAGTGGAGTTACGATTATTTTAAGACGTTTTACAGCACTATCAATGCTGAACCGTTTAACAAATTCTACCCTGAAAGCGCAAGCTCCATGCCTGGGCTAGAATTGGTAGAGGGCCATGTTGGCGAGGTATTTACTGAAAGCAACGAGGCGATCATCTTGCCCGAAGCTATTTCTGGCCTTCACACTCGTGTTTTTATCACGTCTCAGGGGCTGCCGACGTACGAAACGAAAGATCTTGGCGTTATCCAGCTGGAAGTCCAGGACTTTGCGTATGATAAACGTATTATCATGACGGGCAACGACCAGTCTGAGTATATGAAGGTCGTGTTTGCTGCGTTGAAGCTAATTGATCCTGAACTTGGAGCTAAGCAAGCGCATATTGCCAACGGAACGGTTAAGTTCGGCGATGGAAAAAAGATGAGCTCGCGGCTTGGTAACGTTGCTCGTGCAATCGATGTCGTGCGTTTGGCTGATGAAGCCGTGCAAGCAGATAGTGAAACGGTAAAACGACAGATCGCGTTGGGCGCGCTGAAGTATTCGCTTTTAAAAAATCGCATAGGCGGTGATATTGCGTTTGATCTGGAACAATCTGTCAGTCTTGAGGGTAACAGCGGCCCGTATCTTCAATATGCGGCGGTGCGAGCGGCAAGTATTTTAGCAAAAACAACTATACAGGATACTGCCAAGGCTGCCGGCGAACTCGACGAATACGAACGGATGTTGGCATGGCAGCTTGGCCGGTATGAAGAGGCGATCTCTCAGGGCTTGCGGGACAGCTCACCTCACCATGTTTGTAGTTATTTATACGCACTATCACAAAGCTTTAACCGTTTTTATGAACACAGTCGTGTCATCGGCGACGAGCGCGAGGCGCTTCGCATGACACTTGTCCGCCGCTACTTTGAAGTGCTCAAAGAGGGGCTTGGCTTGCTGGGTATTGAAGTTCCAGAGAAGATGTAAGGAGAAAAAATGGCACAAAAAGAAGCGAGTAAGACCAATAAAACAATATCGAGAGCATCGTCGATAAGAGCGCATGGCTCAAAACATGTGGATGGTTTTTTCAATTTTATCCGGACTCAAGGAGTGGTAGGCCTGGCGGTTGGATTGGTGATAGGTGGTGCCGTTTCTGTCGTTGTAAAATCACTTATTGATAACATCGTTATGCCTCCTTTAGGATTTATTTTGGGTTCGGCAGACGGCTTGAAAGGGCTTTCTGTAAACATGGGAAAAACAATTGAAGGTAAGGATGCGGTGCTCCATTATGGGACGTTTCTTAACGATCTTATTAACTTTTTGGTTATCGCACTGACAATATACTTGGTAGTTCACCTGCTCGGATTCGACAAACTCGATAAGAAAAAGGAGTAATTTTTCCATGAAAAAAACGGAAGAAGAATGGCGAAAAGTACTGACGCCGGAACAGTTTGCCGTGCTTCGTGAAAAAGCCACTGAAGCGCCGTTTAGCGGTGAGTACGATGGACTGTACGCCGATGGTGTCTATGCTTGTGCAGCCTGCGGCCAGGTGTTGTTCGACAGTACGACCAAGTTTGATGCTCGCTGTGGCTGGCCGAGTTTTTACGATGCTCGATCGGGAAGTGTGATATTTCGTACCGATACAAGCCTTGGAGCGGAACGCACTGAAGTAGTGTGCAGCAACTGCGGTAGCCACTTGGGGCATGTGTTTGAAGGCGAAGGGTTTGAAGTACCGACTGATAAGCGATATTGTATCAACTCGCTTAGCCTCAAGTTTTCTCCGGATCAGAAATCTTGAAACCTTTATGGTATAACGAAAGAGCAGAGTACGGCTGATACAAGGAGCGTGAGGATGCAGATCTACAGCGTGAGGATGCTTGGCCAGGGTGCGCCGCCAGACGGGCTCGTTTTCGATACGGAAGAGCACGGCGTACTGGTTCTGTGGAAAAAGCCGCTATACGAAACGGGAAGAAACCGTATCGAGAGCTTTTCCTCCATGGAGACCGCCAAGATGCACCTTGGAATGCAAGCATGGTTTGAGAAAGTCTCCAGGACAGCAGTGACTTTCACGCCCATTCTGTATTCCGACGTGATGGAAAGTATGCAAGCTACGGCGCTAGCCGCTGCCGCGGTAACCTCCTATATTGGCGATGGCGCCTGATTCTGCCCTGGAAGGTTCGGAGTAGACGCTGTAGTCTACTCCGAACCTGACGAACTCTAAAATTTACCAGAGATGGCTATCGGGGTATGTTGGTGTACGAACTCTACGTGGGCGGGGTTAGTCGGATCGAATTTACCAAGTGTGAGGAACGCCATAAGTTCTTCAACGGGGATTCCTGCGTTAAGTTGTGCGGTAATATATTCGCCCATGGCCATAAATCCTACATGGTAAGAGATATCTTTTGTAAACACGCCTACATGTTCATCGCCGCGCGAGCCACGATATATGCGGTTGACATGCGTGTAAACGGCTTTTTCGATTTCTTCTCTTGGCTGTCTTGTTCGCGACTGTTCGTCGCGTCTGAGGCCACGGTCCATTGCCAGCTCTAGCAATTCGGCGCGGCTATGTTGGATGCCATCAATCTGACCAAGCGCATAGGCGATATCGACATAGCGGTCGATATTTTTTTCCGATACTTCGCCGGTAACGGCATATTCCATAAAAACGCCTAGGCCTTCTTCGGCGTCTAGATATCCCGGGAGACCACCTTTAAGCGCGTCTGCGTACTTTTCGCCGTTGATTGCCCGCAGGGCATGAACGAGCTCCTCGTGCGAGAAGAGCGCTTTAAGTTGCCCAGGATTTACATTGGCGCGCTTCATGCCGACGAGTGTTTTTTTGTCACTACCTTTGACACTAAGTGAGTCTTTTTCCTTGGAACGTTCGACTATCCAGTCACCCCAGGCTGGATCGTGATTGGTCTGAAGGGCTCGTATTCCGGCTTCAAAGCGGTCCGCAAGATCAGCCGGCGTAATTTCTTCCGGTGCATTCTCAAGGTCGAGAGCTTCATATACGTTCGCATACTTTGTGGCTGAATATTCGCCAACTTGCTTTGCGGCAGCTTCAAAAGGTTTTTCAACTTCACCCTTTTGTCGTGCTTCAAACAGCTGACGCGCCAATTCGGCATCGGGCATGCCGTAGATTTCCGTAGTGGCTAACGTGTAGCGATCCGACCAGAGCTTCCTGATTTCAGGGCGTTCGGCAGTGTTTAAAGCGAGCGATCCCATGAGCAAATACTGGGATGCGAGCTGCTGTGCTGCTCCCTGCTCGGCAAGAGAACCGTCTTCTGCATCCCAAAATCGCTGAATCCTTCGATATTCGTGCGGAGTATGTCGGGTAACGGCCTCTTTAAGTTTGGCATACTTAAGCGTTTCCTCGCGCAGTGAATCCGGAGAAGGAGTAATTGGGCCGAGTACTAATACGTTTGGTATTTTTTCAGACATAATGTATCAATATACTAACCACAATTACGTAGATAAGTCAATGACCGACTGTTGCATTTATGCAGTTTTTATGGTAAAACATAGATGTATTGCTAGCTATAGCATATGTTCTTATCATCTGTTTGGTGTTCCGAATGCCAAGGTGTCTATTGTGGTAGATAGCTTGGCATTCGGAAAACGCGGCTACCCTAGCCGCCCGACGCATATTGGAGTGCGTTATGACCACCACTGCTCCCCGCTCCACCTCTGGCTACGAGATGGCCAAGCGTTTGCAGAATGAGCCGATCACGCTCAGCCTGCTGCACGAGGCTGTCGATAACATCAATCCGGTTGGCTACGAGTGCATTCCCATCTCGGATGGGATGGACTGGATCACCGATCACACGCAGCAGTTCCTGGAGCTGCTGGAGGCCGACGGTGTGAGTGTGGAGGAGTTCTTCCGATCGCATCTGCACATGAACGACGTCAGGCTGCTGCTCATCAACGAGTGGCTGCTGTGGGCGCTTGGTGATGATCGACTGGTGTTCATCCGCGAGGTCTTCCTCGCGGTGAGCTCCATGGGACACGTCTGGCTCAAAGTAGCGCTACGTGTCGGTATCACTCTGGAGCAGTTGGCCGAGATGATTCTCGAGAAGCTGCATCGGTACGTGCCTGACACCCGCTACAACATCTACAACTTCACGGAGCACGACTTCGTGGAGTACGGTGCTGGTCGGGTGGAGCGCACCTGGCGGGGCGACTTCCGCTTCGAGAACTACGAGCCGACGTACTGGTCGGTGCTCAGCGGTGACGAGCTCATCGAGGCGTGCCGGATCATCATCGGCAAGCGCCCCGGTGTGCTGTTCGGTGGTCCCAACGTGAATCACACGGCGGGCATGGCCGACAAGCTGGCGGTTCGTCTCGGCAACGAGCGAGTTGCACAGCTCCTTGAGGAGGCTGCTGAGGCTCTTACGGGTCTCGACGAGCTTATCAACCTCAAGGTAGTGGCTCGTCTGCCGCTGGCTGCCCAGCTGAAGCTGGCGCGGCGCCTGCAGGCGGAGCAGAACCTGGTGTGGACGCCGTGGGTCATCGATATGGTCCTCGCGGAGAAGCGTAGCGCCAGCCTGGCGCTGCTACAGGAGTTCGAGGCGAACCTCAGCTGTGGCCTCGTGGACTACCAGCGGTGGTACGCCCGGTACGAGCGGATCAAGCAGGGCGAGCGCGGTAACCCCGTGATTGCCCGGCGCATCGACGAACTGCTCCGTCGCCTGCTCAAGGAGCAGGGTTACACGCTGGGCTTGCTCTGCGAGGAGAAGTTCAGGGGTACCACCCAGCTCTACGTGCAGGTGGGCAAGTGGAAGTTCGTCAAGGACCGCGGGATGACTACGTACTACCGTGGTGCAGGCGAGTTCACCAGATTCCCCCAGGTTGGCGACGTTGTCGCCTTCCGGGCCGGAACGGGCCGCGAGCTGGTGCCCGGCAGGGTGTGGACGGCAACGTTCACGCTGGTCCACCGCATCGAGGCCGAGGGATGATAGGAACCGCCCCACTGTGCACTGCGCAGTGGGGCCAATCCCTGAGATTATAAGTGTATTAGCATTATAATTTGAGGGATTGAAGAAGCCGCTACTCTTGAAATATGTGCCTCGAACATACTCTTCGTGGCAGATAATATGATACACTGGCGGGGCAGAATGGGTTCCAAAAAACACTGGAGGCTGGAGGAGTTGTGGCGCAGTGGACGTATCGTGGTGTCGCCGTAAAGGTACCCCGGACGGCTGACATCCCACATCGGTATAAGCAAGGCGGGCGTGCAGGATACATTGTTCAGGAAGTGCTGGATGGTGTTGAACCGTGGGAGCCGGGATCGGATCCGATCGAGACTATTGTTGATCTCGAAGAGGCTGTTCCTGAAATTATCGTGCCGATTGATGGCAAGGAGGTGATTTGGGCGAAGCACGCCTATCACTCTGCCAAAATCGTGCAGCTTTCACCGTTTGTGCGGACACTGCCGGTTATGACGCGCTCTTTTACGGTGGTGCTTGCCAAAACGCCGGAAAACCCCATGGTGACACGAGCGTTTCCCGGAGAGTACGCACCACCGCTTCCATGGCAGCGATTCCGTATGGGAAACGAGCTGGAGGAGAGCAGGGAGTTCTGGAGTACGCATGCCTACGTGTATGACGCTGGCCTGATTGTTCCCGGAAGTATCGTGACAGAAGCACCGGCGTGGTTTACCGACTAGTTCTGTCTAAAGAAATGCCCCCGCCGCACGGGTTAAAATAGTGCGGCATCTATCAAGTAATAATCTGTATAATAAATGTATGACTAAAAAAGCAACTATTTTATGGCTCGATTTAGAAATGACCGGGCTCGATGCCGGTAATGACCTTATTTTGGAAGTCGCTGCCATTGCTACCGACTGGGAATTCAACGAAATTGCAATCTATGAGGGGATTATTCAAAATGAGGATATGACGCTTCAGGAGCGTCTTAAGGCAAATAGTATTTTTTGGGATTCCAACCCGGAAGCTCGTGACGGCCTTTTAAAGCAGAACCAGCACGGTAAAGACTTAACTGAGGTAGAAGATGATTTACTTGCGTTTATCGATACTCACTTCAAAAAAGATGCTCCAGTGCTTCTAGGCGGAAACTCTATCCATATGGATCGTCGATTTATCGTTTCCCAGTGGCCGCGGATTGATGCTCGTTTGCATTACCGAATGCTCGATGTTAGCGCCTGGAAGGTCGTTTTTGAAGGCAAATATAAAAAAAGGTTTGCTAAACCTGAAGAACACCGGGCTCTCGGCGATATCCGCGGAAGCATTATGGAGCTAGAGTACTATCTAGGAAAGGTGAAGGTATGACACATAAAGAACTAGAATCGTATTTGCTGGAATTTCCCAACACCTGGCTTGATTTTCCTTTTGGCGAAGGCACCTCGGTATATAAGGTAGGTCATAAGGAGACCGGGGAGGGGAAGCTGTTTGCTATTATTGCCGATGAGAGCAAGCCGCTTCGCGTAAGCCTGAAGTGTGATCCTGTGTTGGCCGAGCATTTACGCGAAAAATATGAGACGGTTTTGCCAGGATATCACTTAAATAAAAAGCACTGGAATACGATCATTTGCAGCGGTCAACTCTCTGACGATGAGATAAAAGACCTGGCGCGCCTTAGCTACGATCTTGTTACGGGCGCCTAAGCTATTTATCGCTAAAGTCGCTGAGAGACTGCCTGATAGGTTGAAGGTTAGTGTCGGTCGCAAGCAGAAAATCTTTCAATGATTTGCTGTTGCTATGATCGTAGATATCGCCCATAAGCGCGGCTGTCGTTTCAAGTTGATAGGTCATTTCGCGGGCATATGTGCGGTCGTAAATGGCGTTTAGACGCGCATCCTCCAGCTTATCGCGCAGTTCGGTACCATCCTCTTTGGCTTGGATGTTTTTATCGAGGTTTTTTACGTCGACGCCATTGATTTTTAGAGGATCGGTAATATCATGATTTGCATTAGTAAGGAGAATGGTAAGACTGCTGTTGGTGGCCCTTAGGGCGCTACTTTTGAGATTTGGCTGGGCCTTCTTGCTGATATCTTGCAATGTGACTAATCGTGCAGCGAGAGTTTGCATTTTATCTTTCGGTCCGCCACCACCGGCGCTAAGCATGAGCACAACAACAACGATAATCAAGACCAGCCCGCCGCCCATAAGCAAAAGGAATTTATTGCGGTTCATGCCGGCCTTTGGTTGCTGGGGCGCAATCTGGTTAAGGTAATCGATAGGATATTGGTTTTGATCCGGATTCATACTGCTTGTATTTAACCATATCGTGTAAATAATCTCTAGACTCCAGATGGAGTGTCCGCAAGGTAAAAATATGCGAACACTCCACCAGAAGACGGTACTTCAGATCGAGCTGGCAATTGCGCTTAGATATGCCGCGTCGGCGGGGTTGTGCTTGGCGCCCTTTGCTTCTACGAGTCGAACCCTGTCGGATCCAAGTTTGGCACCAAGATATCTGTATGTCTCGTAGACGCGGAAAGCGAGTTCCGGGTACAGCTTGATCTCTAGTTCGCCGATGAAAAACAGAGTGTCGCAGCGAATTTTCACGACCAATGGCTCGAACGAGAGCCGGCCGAGCGCCTCCATCACCCGTGGCCCCAGATAGTCTTTCGACTCTTGAGACATGCGGGGGATATCCTCGGCAAAACGACCGGAAAACGACAGGAGCCACAGGGCATGAGGACTGCGCTCGGTAGCGAGGACGAACGCTATGATTGCCCCAAGGGAATGACCCGCCAGAATAACATCCTCGGGGTCGTAACGGGCGTAGAGTGCTCGTGCCTGCACTATCCAATCATCGAAGGTCGTTCCATCCCAGTCGATCGCACCAAATACTGTGTTGTATCCCTCCTTCTTGATGCACCCCAGGACAGGGCGACATTTTTCTTCCGTACTCTTGTATCCAGGGAAGAACAGTACAGTCTTCACGAATTCTATAAAAGCACATACGGCAGTTATTGTCAAGATATTTTACAGAGGTAGATATGATATAATAAACCTATGCAGGATGCCAAAGAAGAAGTAAGGGCACGGCTCAATATCGAGGATGTGATAGGGGAATACGTTCAGCTAAAGCGGGCTGGGCGTAATTTTAAAGGTCTTAGTCCGTTCTCGGGTGAAAAAACACCAAGTTTTTTCGTTAGCCCCGAAAAGCATATTTGGCATGATTTTTCTTCAAACAAAGGCGGCGATGTTTTTAGCTTTGTTATGGAAGTGGAGGGGATGGATTTTCGCCAAGCGCTTGAACATTTAGCGCGTCGAGCCGGCGTCGATCTAACTCCGTACGAATCAAAGAACAGTGGTGAAATAGCTCGGAAGAAGAAGCGCCTTTTGCTTGCGAGCGACTTGGCGGCCTCATACTTTCAACACAGTCTTTTAAAGAATCCCCACGCCTTGGAATATGTAGTGAAAAAACGGGGCTTGAGTAAGCAAATTGTTCAGGAATTTAAAATCGGGTATGCTCCGGCCTCGGGCGACGCGCTAGTGCAGTTTTTATCCAAAAAAGGTTTTAGCAAAAAAGAGCTTGCCGATGCGGGGCTGACGAACCGGTTTGGCGGCGATCTTTTTAGGGGTCGTATGACCGTTCCCTTAATGGATCCGACCGGCCAAGTAGTTGGATTTACGGGTCGTATTCTTACTGATGATCCGAACGCGCCCAAATATCTTAATACGCCTCAGACGTTACTCTACGATAAGGGTCGCCACGTCTTTGGATTGAGCCAGGCCAAGGAATCAATCCGCACAGGCGATTATGCCGTGGTGGTTGAAGGCAATATGGATGTTGTGAGCAGCCACCAGGCTGGTGTTCGCCAGGTGGTAGCAACGGCAGGTACGGCTATGACCGAGCATCATCTGCGCGCACTGAGGCGACTCACCGGTAACGTGCGTTTGGCGTTTGATAGCGACAGGGCTGGTTTGGCGGCTACCGAACGGGCTATTCCGATTGCGAGCCATGTGGGGGTAGATCTCACCATCATTACACTGCCAGATGATGCCAAAGACCCCGATGAGCTGATTCAAAAAGATGTAGGGCTATGGCATCAGGCAATAGACGCGGCCATGCCGGCAGTCGACTGGATTCTGGACCAATACAAAGTCCGCGAAGATATAACGACCGCCACCGGCAAGAGAACGTTTACGACAGCAGCACTGGCTGTTGTGCGCGGGCTTAGTGATCCGGTGGAGAGGGATCATTACGAGCAAAAAATTGCTGCAATGGTTGGTTCTTCACTAGAGGCAGTCAAAGCTAAACTGGACAAAGAAAAAATCAGTAAGCCGTCGATGAAGAAAGTCATGACAACATCTCAGATCACCATGCCTGACGCTACTTCGTACCAAGATAACCTCTTGGCGGTGGCACTGATCGATGCACCAAGTCAGGGGTTGTTTGCTGACGCTAACGCCGAGATATTTTCTACCGAAGAACGCCGTGCGGTAGCAGCATTTCTCGGGGCTCATCCTGGCAAATCGGTTGCCGACACGCCCGACCCCTTGAAAAAATACGATACCTATGTGAAAATACTACTATTGAAGGCCGACGCTCGCTATGCCGATTGGAACGATCACGATCGTTACCAGGAAACGGCTCGATTGCTCCGCCAAACGATAAATGAACACAAGAAACAAACCCGCGACCAACTAATAAACCAATTACGCAATGCCGAAGAGCAGGGCGACGACGAGAAGGCCATGGCATTCCGTACCGAGCTTAACGCATTGATAAAGGAGATATCTCGTGGCTAAAGATGATGTAACACCAGCAGATGACGATCAGGTTGTGGATGCGAGCGGTGGTCCGCTTAGCGATCTTGACGAGCCGGCGCTCGACGAACTGGTTGACGAAGAAGAAGACGACGTCGATGCCCTTAATAATACGGAATATTTTGACGATATTTCTGATGACAGCGTGCGTTTGTACTTACGCGAAATCGGTAAAATTCCGCTCTTAAATGCCGAAGAAGAGCTAGCACTTGCGCAGCGCGTGGTTGCTGGTGAGAAAAAAGCCAAGGACAAAATGGCCGAAGCGAATATGCGCTTGGTGGTTTCGATTGCCAAGCGTTATAGTGGCCGTGGCCTTGATTTTCTTGATCTTATTCAGGAAGGAAATACTGGTCTGCTTCGTGCAGTTGAAAAGTTTGACCCGGATAAAGGGTTTAAATTCAGTACCTATGCCACCTGGTGGATTCGCCAGGCGATTACGCGTGCTATTGCCGATCAGGCACGTACCATCCGTATTCCGGTACACATGGTAGAGACTATCAACAAGCTACTCCGTACCCAGCGCCGCATGACTCAAGAGCTCAACCGCGAGCCTTCGATTGAAGAGCTTGCCAAAGAGCTTGAGATGGAACCTGAAAAGGTTGAATACGTCATGAAAATCAAGCAGGATATTACCAGTCTTGATGCCGGTGTTGGCCGTGACGGTGAAGAAGAAGATTCGGTGCTTGCCGATTTTATCGAAGATGAAGACAGTGCCAGCCCTGAGGATTCGGCCGCCAGCCAGCTTTTAAAAGAGCAAGTGCAATCAATTCTTTCAACGCTTTCCGAGCGTGAACAAAAAATTATTAAAATGCGTTTTGGTCTGGAAAATGGCAAGAGTCACACGCTTGAAGAAGTCGGCCAAGAGTTTGCGGTTACCCGTGAACGTATTCGTCAGATTGAGGCAAAAGCGCTCGCGAAACTTCGTAAACATAAAGATGCTAAGAAACTGCACGACTACATAGGCTAATGGCAACTGGCGAGAGACGGCACCGGCAACGACTTGTGGGGTGGTGGCTTGGTGTCGAGTATTCAAAATTGACCGGTGCGGTTAAAGAAGTTGATGATCATTTTGAGGATATGCTCGAGACGTTCAAAGATGTGATAGATGACCCTGAATCTGCCCGCGAGTTAGTTGCTCGTGGCGCCGATGAATACGAGGTTAAAAAACAACTTTCGCGAGTCCGAAGGGCTCTTGGTGGAACAAGTGTCGGCGAAATTGCAGCCCAGGAACATGTTACTCCGCAAGCGGTTAGCGCCAGTCTTCGCTACGCACTAGCGCGACTGGCTGTTCTTACGCGTGAGGAAACCGAGACAATAAAGAAGCCCGCCTGAAAGGAGTAGCGGTCTGGAATTTCCAGACGGGCTTCTTTCTCCTTTGGAGCGGGCTGCCTACTGCAGGGGGAGGAGGGTTCCCCGGAAGGGTACGGCGGTCGGCCGGATGGGCTTGCCTTCGTTCTCCTTCCAGGTACACCACAGTACGTACTTGTGGCCGAACTGGACGAAATAGCCTTCCAGCTCGCGGGGAATGGTGAACCACTCACGGTCCGTACCCGCCTGGTAGAAGATACTGCCCTCCGAGTCCATCTCGAACTCGAAAGCCATTACCTTCACCTCGCGGGTAAGACCACCCCCTGGGTCGGAGACGCGCATGGTCTTCACTTCGCCCATCACGTTCCGAGCTTCCAAGATGTCGTCCATGGAAAACAACTCCTAACTTGTAGGGTGGTTCCACTTAAACATAAAAATAGAAAAAAGTCAAATTAAGAATAGAATCCGACGTTTTCAAGAATTGTGTCGATTTGCTTGTAAAACGGTTCGACGTCGCCGTCATTCATAACGTAGTAGTCGGCGATAGCGATCGGACCGCCTTTCTCGATATTTTCAATTTCAGCCCAGTCGCGTTCATCAACTTCGGCGGAAGTAAGGGGACGTTCGGGTCGGTTAGCGAGGCGACTCTTGCGAACGTGCTTGGAAGCAACGGTTGCTATTACGGTGAGTTCCCCTGGAAATTCATGTTTAAGCAGTTTGTATTCGGTCCACGAATAGAGCCCGTCGAGGATTATTCGATGCTGCCCGGCCGCAATAAGATCATGTGCCTGCTTGATGGCTCGCTTAACGATAAAGTCTTTTCCTTCTTTTTCGCGGATCGCTTTACGAAAAGGATTCTCTACTTCCCAGTCACCAGGAGTAAGGCCAGCCTCTTTCATAGCTTCATAAAAAATGCCTCCGAAGTAAATTTTTGGGTAACCTTTTTGGGTAAGATGGTCAACGATCGTGCTTTTTCCACTTCCGGTCAAACCAACGAATGCAATAATTTTGACATTTTCGTGATGTTTCATGCTCTTAGTGTATCAGAGGCCAGGCGTGTCTTGAAGAGGAGAGTACCAGCTGATGAAGTTTCCCTCACCAGCTGGTACGTCATTGCCTACGTGTTAAGGGGATAAAACTCCCCATCATAGACAATACCGGTAAGAACTAGCCCCGTGCTCTCTGTTCTGAAGGTGAAGTTAAGAGTAAGGGCGGCTGGATGATCCTGCCAAAGCTGATAGCCGAAGGCGTCGTACATACGCTGCGAAAATGGGATAACGATCCCATCATCCACCATACGGCCTGTTTGGATGAAAAGACCCCTGCTGCCGTCAAAGGCACGACTGCATCGACGCCGAACTACTGTATAAGTTGTCCATTCACCGACGCTGTTTCGAGCCATGACAGAGATCGGATAGTACTCTTGACCCATTTCATCTCCTTATTCGTAAGGACGTCTTTATTATAGCAATATAGAGGGATTATCCTTTTTTACTCTATCTTGTATACTAGAAGTAATGAAGCGTCTTGTTGTTATCGATGGAAAATCAGTCTTTTATCGCGGATATTATGCCATGCCTGGTCTTAGTCTTAAAGATGGTACGCCAACAGGCGGTGTGTACGGGTTTGCCTCTTTGGCACTTGAGGTAATCAAAAAGCTCAATCCCGATTACGTAGCGGTGGCATGGGATAAACGCGGAACCAACATTCGCAGGCGCAAGGAGCTCTATCCTGGATACAAAGCCGGACGTAAACCGGCACCACCAGATTTTTATGAGCAGATCCCACTTCTTTACGATCTGTTAGCTGCTTTTAATTGGCCTCTTTACGAACTAGATGATTACGAAGCCGATGATATTATGGGGACGCTCGCTAAAAAGGCGGCCGAAAAAAACATTGAGGCCTGTCTTATTACCGGTGATCTGGATCTTTTGCAGACGGTCGGCCCGCTCACGCATGTGTATGCGTTAAAGAAGGGCTTTAGCGAAATTGATCAGTATGATCCTGCCTATTTTGAGGCAAAATATGGCATTGGCGTCGACCAATTTCTTGATCTCAAATCACTAAAAGGCGATAGTAGTGACAACATTCCCGGCGTTCCAGGAATCGGCGAAAAAACAGCGCTTCAGCTATTAAAAGACTTTAAAACGCTCGACGGCGTGTATGAGCACCTCGATGATGTTAAGCCGTCGGTGGCAAAAAAGCTAGAAGCAGGCAAAGAGTCGGCATACCTCAGTAAAAAGATAGCTGAGATCTGGCTCGATGCACCAATCGACCTTGATACGAAGACGATGGATACTCATAACGTGGATGTGGCTAAAGTGACCGCGCTTTTGAAGCGCTTTGAATTTCATTCCCTCATTCGACGACTGCCAAAACACATGCAGGAAACGGGGCAGGGAAGCCTCTTTGATATAGCCGAAGCACCGAGTGCGGCGGAAAGCCTTGATAGTACCGAGTGGCCTGTCCAGGTGGCATTTGAGGCAGGAAAACCGGTTTTGGTTCATCTTTACGATAGCGAGGTGTGGCTTTCGCTCGATAAAAAGACGGTTGCAAAATCACCCCTTGAATCCGTGACGCCAGAGCTTTGGCATAGCCTTGAAACTGCGAAAGTGGTCGCGTACGATGCCAAGGCCATGTATCATGCTGCGCATAGTCAAGGGGTAGAGATTCGATTCAACGACGTTCACGACCTACGTCAGGGAGCATTTTTGCTTGATCCGCTGGGGCGTGATCGTTCGATTTCCGGGCTCGCCGGCGAGGAACTGAATGTGGCCGATGCGGGTCAGGTTGCGGCGGCCTTGTGGCGGGTATATGACCAGCAACTAGCCGGATTTGTTGATGAACCCGAAGTGGCAAAAATAGCCCGTGAGCTTGATTTTCCGCTAACTTATATGCTCTATCGTATGGAGTCGCGCGGTATCAAAATCGACAAGACGCTGCTCCATGCCATGAGCAAAGAGCTGGGCGATGAGCATAAAAAACTTGAACAACAGATGTACGAGATGGCGGGCCACGAGTTTAATATCGGGAGCCCTAGTCAACTTTCGGAAGTGCTATTTACCAAGTTGCAACTTCCTACCGCGGGGATTAAAAAAGGTAAAACAGGTTATAGCACCGGTCAAAAAGAGCTGGATAAATTGCGTGGCCTTCACCCGATTATTGAGCTTATCGAACGGACGCGTGAGCTGGCCAAACTGAAAAATACCTACGTAGATACGCTACCTGAGCAGGCCGACGAACTTGGGCGATTGCATACGGATTTTCGCCAAGACGTAGCGGCAACGGGCAGGCTCTCGAGTAATAATCCGAATCTTCAGAATATTCCGGTCCGAAGCGACCTTGGTCGGCGCATCCGTGAAGCATTTATTCCCGAGGCGGGGAACGTTTTTGTGAGTGCCGACTACTCGCAGTTTGAATTGCGACTCGCGGCGGAGCTAGCGAGGGACGAGCAGCTAATAGCTGATTTTAATGGTGATCTTGATATTCATGCCAAAACAGCCAGTGATGTATATAAGGTCCCGCTTAATGAAGTAACCAAGGACCAACGCCGTGCTGCCAAGGTGATTAATTTCGGCATTATGTATGGTATGAGTCCGCATGGACTTTCGGCGGCTGCCAACATGACTTTTATTGAAGCCAAACAATTTATTGATGAGTATTTTAAACTCCGCGCCCCGATTCGCCAGTATATCGATGACACACTGGAAAAAGCAGATAAAGAGGGATATGTGGAGACGCTTCTTGGCCGACGTCGTCCCACGCCTGATGTAAAAAGTTCTAATTTTATGGTTCGCGAGGGTGCTAAAAGAGCGGCAGCCAATATGCCAATTCAAGGAACTGAAGCTGACCTTATGAAAATGGCCATGCTGAAGGTTGATGAAAAAATAGACGGTCTAGGCGAGCAAGTACTCCAGGTACACGACAGTATATTAGTAGAATGTCCGAAGGAAAACGCAGCCAAAGTAGCCGATATTCTTAAAGAGACAATGGAAACGATTTACCCTGATTTAAGGGTAAAACTGAGGGTAGATGTATCCACGGGTACGAATTGGGGCGAATTGTAGATTAACACATCTCATGTGTATAATGTGAAAGTAAACATCCGGTTCTACCTTGAGAGGGTCTAGCATGTCCGACTGTCTTTACTGCGACGAGCTCTCTGGCAAGTCGACCAATGTTTTCCATAGGAGTAGGAGCGGGCTGCTTGCGGCACGCTGGGACAACTATCCGTTGACACCTGGTCATGCGGAGATTATTCCGGTTCACCACGTTGAGCGAACGGCGGATATGTCGCTCGGTCAGCTTTCAGAGATGCTGGTATTTGCTCGTGAGGTCCAAATGGTCATTTCCACGATCGACCTCACGGAAGTGTACTGGCGTATGTGTCGGTCGCCGGTTGATTATACGGCCGCCATCTTTGTGAAAAAAGCACTGGATCGGTCTCGTCTCCTATCACCGGTACCCCTTGGATACAACTGGGGATTGAACGATGGCGAGGCGGCCGGTCAGAGTGTGCGGCACGTCCATCTTCATGTGATACCCAGATGGGAAGGGGATGTGCCCGAGCCTCGAGGTGGAATACGTAACATGTTTCCCGGCGACCTCTATGCAGGCTTGTGACTCCTATAGATCCGGCCCTCTTCCTAGTGAATAAGCGGAAGAGGGCCGGATATGCCGCTAAGTGCCATCTGTACCCCTTAAAAGCAACTACCCCGCCAACCTCTCGGCTGGCAGAGCAGTGCTCGGCGTATGCCATAGAAGTTAAACGGGGTTATTCTTCAATCTTGATAAGCAGGCGACTTTAGGGGGTCGCCGGTTGCGCCTCAACAGCGCGATTTGGCTTGATGATGCCCATGTTTCGATCCTTGTACGCCATCCAGAAGTACCACGGAACGCCCAGGGGCGTCAGGATGATACTTGAGAACAGGGCGTAGAAGGGCATGAGAAGCACCCAGCCGCTCTTCGCCTTGCGGTGCAAGACGAGAACCAAAAGCAGGTATAGCCCGAGGGCCGTGACCAATGCCCAGCTGACCGTCGTGATTGCTATCCACCGGAGTGGGAACATCGCGATAGTCACCACGGTTCCGTAGAACCAGAAGACGGGCTGCTTCACCATGAACTGGATGTTCATGATGAACAGTCGGAACTCTCCACCAGACCAGGCCAGCCGCTGCCGGAACCACGCGTTGAGCGTGTCCGGAACGGTGGTGTAGATCTGGAACGGGATGTGGACTACTTGGTAGCCGCGCCGCTTTGCGATCAGTCCGATCTCCACGTCGTTGCCCTGGAAGAACATCGAGTGACGATCCATGATGTCACGAAGGACCTCGGTACGTGCGATCTGGCACGCACCAGAGACCAGCCATGGCATGACGAACCGGAAGTTCATCGACAGCCGGTACTCGAACTGTTGCAGCTTGGTGAGCAGTGAGTTGCTGTCGCGCGGCACCAGCCGCACGGAAGCAATGTCACCGCCTCTTCGGACGAGTTCACCGACGGCTATCTCCAGGGATTCCCGAGCGGTAGAGTCGGCATCCAACGGGATCGTGTAGGCTGTCTTGATCATGCCACTTCGCAGTACGTCCCGGATGAGTCGGTCCCGGATGGTTCCGGAGGTTGCTCGTTTGCCAGGATCCTGTGCCGCTCCCCACGTAGCCCGGAATATCCAGAAGCCATGTTGAGTAGCGATGGTTCGCAGGGCGCTCATGAACGTTTCGGTTTCGTTGCCGGTCGTACACAGGATTACCCTGCTTCCGTACCGGCTGAGAAACTCTACGTTCTCCAGGTACTTGATGTTCCCGTAGATGGGAACAAGTACCGTGAAATCGCTCTCCGTTTTTGTCTCGAAGTTGTACTGACGGCTCCTTGCGCGCGCGCTTGCTACTCCGTCGATCAGGAAGATCAGAAACGGAAGAAGCAGGAACGCCAGAAGTTCACTAAAGGACATTCTGGTTCACACCCTCGCTGTCGGAATGACATCGGATATTTGGACGATGGATTCGAGCTGTGCACGAAGCTCCACGGCGTTCACGCCGCGGCGGGCCTCTATATACAGCTCCTGAAGAACCTCTAAGAGATTCGAAGACCCTTGGCCAACTTGCACCATCGAGATCTCGGGGTACTTCGTCGGCTCGCAGAGCTCTCGTTGATCGAAGAGTTCTTCGTGCAGCTTTTCGGCAGGACGTCGGCCGGTGATCGTGATCTCCGGCTCTGCGACACCTGCCAGGGTCGCGTACTTCTTGACGAGGTCGACGATCCGCACTGGCTCGCCCATGTCGAGAACGTAGGTCCGGCCACCATTGGCCAAAACCGCCGCCTCAATCACCAGGCCGGCAGCCTGAGGGATCGTCATGAAGTAGCGCGTCATGTCGGTGTCGGTGATTGTCACCGGTTGCCCCGACTGGATCTGACGCACCATGGTCTCCACGAAAGAGCCCCTGCTGCCGAGCACGTTGCCGAATCTGACAGACGCAACTTGCGTCCTCGTGTCGGCGTAGTACAAGGCCACCATCTCGGCGACTCGCTTACTCATGCCGAGCACGGTGACGGGGTTAGCCGCCTTGTCGGTCGAGATGTTGACTACCCGGCGAACGCCGTGCTGAGCCGAAGCCCGCATGACGTTTTCAGTGCCCATGATGTTTGTCAGGATCGCCGCACTCGGCATACGCTCGAGTGTCGGCACGTGCTTGTACGCGGCTGCGTGGAACACCAGGCTTGGCTTGGTCTCGGCTATGATGGCCTCGATCTGCACGAAGTCCTGGATGTCGCACAGGTAGATGTTCGACTCAGACATGAGCGCCGCACCCGTTCGCTCAATCTGAGAGGTATATAAGGCGTACTCGTCGCGGTCGACGCAGATGATCCGCGCCGCACCAAGCAGCGCAAGCTGCTTGACAATTTCGCCCCCGATCGAACCACCAGCACCGGTTACAAGAACGGTCTGACCTTCGATGAGAAGCGTGGCCTCCTCGCCGTAGACCTGTTTGGCAGGTCTGTCGAGCAGGTCGCTTAATGAGATATTCCAAAGCATGTCATCACACCCTATCCGGTATTCGTTTTGGTTGCGTTAGCTTATCAAATTAGATTGTGAAGAACTATTTCAAAAAAATCACCTCTGTTAGTTGATGTAGTCTCTGAAGTCAAGTAATTATACAACTAAAGTTAAAAAAAGTCAACACTTCTATCTAGGTAACTGTCCCCTCAAGACACGTTGGCTTAGCCTAAGTAAATTACGTTTCGATGAGTCATGCATGACTCATCGTTGACATGCTCCGGACAGTATCGTTATAATCAAGACATACTCTTAAAGTTTGAATCACGAATGGGGATAGTGATAAAAACGACCTATATCACCACCGGCAACCACATTGACAAATTATAAATAGATTGCTATCATTATAACCCGATGTAACTCAGGTTATATTGATAGCCATGTATTTGGCTCGCGAACGAAGGTTCGCATGCAGATCAAGCCAGAAAAAGCACCCTATGGGTGCTTTTTCTGTTCAAGGATTTCGCCGGACGATCATACCGGCGAGCTATCCCTACTTCTTTTTTGGTGCCGGGCGACGAATAACTTCAGTCTGAGTCGTGTTGGGGCGAATAACCGCCTGACGACGAGGAACGAAGCGACCGTTTCCCGAGTCACGAACAACGGTTCGTGGCTTTGGTTTAGGTGTTGGCATGAGCACAACCTCCTATATGGGTGCGCACTTAATAATGGCAATTGACACGCGCGCTCAGCGTCTGTTGCCTTGGCGGAGGAAGAGGGATTCGAACCCTCGCGAGCTTTATTGTATGCAGATCAAGCTTACTTTTGCTCCTACTTGCGCCCAAGGCAAGCCTCTTCAGCCACTTGAGTATTCCTCCGCAAATTTGTGTGAATTATTACCCCCTATGGGTAATGAAAAATCCACAGCAATCAAGGGAGAAGTAGGTGCCTACTGACGAAGGCTACTACTCCGAGGAGTCTGTTGGTACTACTACCTACATCCCCCTTGGTTGCTATGGACTTTTGTGTCAGTTTGACGGGTACCAGCCGTATTTTTGAAAGAACTGTTTTTAATTTTATACTACGTTGACGTTCAGGTCAAGTTATTGCATTAAATTATAAAATATATTATAATAGCGCCCGGTACGCGATACCTTAGGCTCGGTTAATGACTTGAAATACCATTACTACCCCTAACGGTGATCGTATTTCATGCCCCAGCACAGATTTACTCTGTCACAATTCTACAAACAATACCCCGACGATGACACCTGTTTAGAGGTTCTTTTTAAGCAGCGCTTCGGTCATCTCACATGCTGCCCCAACTGCGGCGTAATTGGCGCGGAGTTTTATCGTATTAAAAAACGCCGATGCTATGCTTGTGCCGAATGTCGTCACCAACTGTATCCAACTGCCGGTACAGTGATGCACCGTAGTACAACTTCGTTACAGACATGGTTCTTGGCAATTTATCTTTTCTCAATTAATAAAAACGGCATATCCTCTCTTGAGCTTGAGAGAATTCTTGGCGTAACACATAAGACGGCATGGCGTATCGGGAAGCAAATCCGCACCAGTATGAAGCAAGGCACACGCCAGCTCACGGGTATTGTCGAGGCAGATGAAGCTTATATTGGTGGCCGTCGCCGTAGTAGTAATCGCTTCAGTAACAAGATACCGCTACTCGGTGTTGTTGAACGCGGCGGCGAAGTACGTGTGCAAGTAACAGATCGAGCTAGTGCTTCAACGGCAATGCCATTTTTGTATAAGAACGTGGCTAAAGATGCAGTACTTCACACCGACGAAAGCAAGATATACTACCGCGCAAAACAAACATTTACACACCATACCGTAGAGCATGGCGCGTATGAGTTCGTGCGCGGTGATGACTTCACTAATACGATTGAAGGTGTTTGGGGTGGTTTTAAGCCTTACTTGAAGGGGACGCATCGCGCCGTTTCAAAGCGTTATTTGCAGCTTTACGTGGACGAGCGCGTATGGAAATATAACTGGCGTCACGAGGTTGTTTTGTATCCTCGGCTTTTGAAAGCGGTGGCACAACCCGTGAAAGTAGCTGCTCAAAAGAATTAGTATTCGTGTTCATATCATTGATTATATCAATTTACTTTTTCGCCTTTCACAAGGGGTCGCATCGTTTTCAATTCTTCCTCGCTCACGATCACTTTACAAATAAGCTGGTAGCCAACAATAAGCAACAATGCAATGAGTGCAAACATCATCCAACCTTCAACATGCTGGCGAATATAATTACCGCCGCCAAGTACCACGATAAGCCAAACTACGACCCGACCACCACCAAAAGCCTTACGTACCTTCTGGCCTATGATATTGGTAGTAACTCGGTACACCTCGCCTTTTTCATCTGTTACAACGTAAGTAGTATTATCTTTTTGCCTGGTCTTCTGGGCCATGACTCACTCCTGTTATTTCTGCCGCCCAACAAAAAAGGACAGCCATTGATGGCTGTCTACACCCACAACAAGCAACGAATTACCTGCGTGTTTACAATGGCTGCCCATTTATACAGAAAATTCGATGCATATACATGCTTGCTAATTGTGAGTGTAGACTCTTGTATTATGCCATAGCAAAGGCTAAATGACGATAAGGAGGTGTGCTATGAGTTATGAGGTTTTAAAATATTAGGCAAAGGCTGTGCATACGGCCTACGCGTATTTCTATTGATGAATATAAAACCCTCGTGAACAAAGTTTCCATTCACCCTGCGCTTCTCTAGCTTCGTGTCAGAGGTGTATTTCTTGAGCTCTTTTACAAGATGGTTACTAAGAGGAAGTATGCCTATTCGTGCTATATCATTTGCATTATTTTTGGTGATGTACTTATTCACTTCAGGAACAATTATATGGAAAAGCTCTTCTTTTTTCTTTGTCATGGCTAGACTGGGACCACTGAATAACAGCGACCATTTGTCGGTGTAGTCATCCATTTTTAATACGGCAAAGAATGACACCTTCTCATTACTATCGAAGGCATCGATCAAGGCTCTAAAATCATGCTCTACCATCGATTATTCCTTTCTAATAGCTCTATGATGCTATCCTCTCTTTCATATAATAATTGCGCAGCTTCTTTTACGCTAGCTTCATCGTAAATCGTGTCAATATCAATTGAATAGCGTCTCTCGTTCCAGGCACCTGTATAGTAAGACGACAATTGCTGCCACACAAAATTATCGCCCGTAAGAAGATCGCTTAACCCACTGTAGACAAGGAGAACATCAAATTCATGACTTAACTTCATACCAACACCACCTTGAGTACCATCAACAAGACTTGTCTTAACAGGTGGATAATAGTCATTGTTGAGAGTTTTGCACGTTGCCGCCTTGAGTGCACACTCAAGAGCATAACCAATGTATTCACCTGCAACAGACCATTCCTCTTGTGCTATGAGTCGTTTGACGGTCTCTATCTTATGCAGACATAGTTTCTTCCAGTCCTCACGACTTATCATCATCTCAGTTCTTATTATGCCATACCTAAAGCCTAATAGCGACAGATTTGGCTCTTCTTCAGAACAGGGGTAAAATGAAGCTATGAACGAGGGGCCAGAAATAATCATATCAATCTTCAACTCACCCACTGAAGATGAGCGAATAGTCTACGGATTAGACGCAAAATACAACTTATGGCGTTGGATTATAGGACATGACAAAAAATGGGAGAAAATTGGTTCTAACGCACGGCAAGTCATATGGCCGGAGATGGGCGAAAAGCCTAAAGAAAAACTTACAATAAATGACGTCTATGCTATCTTGGCGCAACAAGCTCAGGAGCCATGGACTTAGAGCACGTGTTCTGAGGGGACAGTTACCTCTATCTATCACGAGAAAAGATTTACCCCCTTTGCCCGCTAGAGCCGGACCATTCTAAAGGCAATTGTTGTATAATATAGTTTAATGAAACTCAAGAAGATTCATAACTCACTATGGAATGAGGTTATTCTCTCTCTTTTAGCCCTCGCTAGCGTTGGCTTGTTGATATATGAGCTCAGTTTAGAAAGTGTAACTGCACATTGGTTTTATGAACTTGATTTTTTTATAGCTTGTATTTTTCTTGCCGATTTCATCATTGGTTTCTATATAGCCGAGAGCAAGAAGGATTATATGAAAAAGAATTGGTACTTGCTGTTGGCTTCGATTCCAATTCCCGCTGAGTTATTTCAGTCCCTTCGCGCTCTCAGGCTCCTTCGGCTTCTCCAGGTAATCCGAATCATGGCACGTATTAAGCGACTTGCCACCTTAGCATCGATGGTTTCACCAAGAGGATCGCGGTATGTATACATTGCCTCGCTACCCCTATTTACAGTTTTTTCCGGGGCTGTCGCAATTTATACCGTTGAAGGTGATATTAACCCCAAGCTGGAAAACTTTTTCGATGCTATCTGGTGGGCAGCCGTTACAGTTACTACTGTTGGATATGGCGACATTACTCCGGTTACCTGGGAAGGAAAGATCGTAGGAATTGTTCTTATGTTTTTCGGAATTGGTATCGTCGGTACCGTTGCCGGTATGGCGGGAAGTTATTTTTTGTCACATCGCGCTCCAGATTCTAGCTCATCAAGTGTTGATTAGAACTACGCTTTATTGACATATGGGGTCAAAAGTGATACAATGAGCTTATGTATAGAGGTGACCGAGCACGGATTTTTCCTGTCATTATCGTTCTTGTGGTGATAGCTATCGCTATTGCTGCGCTTGTATCTGTTGGTCGGGCGATTTTTGGTGGTGGTGATCAACCTTCGGCCACACCCGACACAAGTCAGCAGGCGCTTCTTAACTCTTCAGAAAACCATAGTGTCCGTATGACGGTACGTGGTAAGATCGTGGCCGACGAAAACTTTCGCTCGTACCAGGTAGTGATTGCCCCAAGTAGTCGTACACTTACTACTTATAGCGGTTATTTGGCGCAGCCTATTGCTTCAAGCCAACTTGGCAACAATGTAAAAGCTTATGAAGAATTTACTCACGCTCTTGATAAAGCCGATCTGACTAAAGGAACAGCATTTAGTGGCGACCAAGACGATATTCGCGGTATTTGTGCCACTGGTTCGGTGTACGAATTCGACGTTATGAATAATGGCAATGCTGTAAAACACTTGTGGACGTCAGACTGCAAGGGTTCGCCCGGTTCGTTAAAAGCGAGCATCAAGCAGCTGCAAAGTCTTTTTCTCGGGCAAATACCCGACCAAAAAACACTGCTTGGCAAGATCGATTTATAGAGTAATACCGCGTATACTGGAAACATGATACGCGGTATTATTTTTGATTGTTTTGGCGTGCTGTATGTCGACGCGAGTAAGGTATATTTTGCTAACTTTCCAGACTTCCACGATGAGCTCAGTGATCTCAACAAACTATCCGACCACGGATTTGTCGGCAAAGAGGAATATATCACCCGAGTGGCCGAAATAACAGGGATAGATGAAGCCAAGACAGCCCAGGCTTTCAGAAAAGAATACGTGGTGAACACCGAGCTTATCGACTGGCTTAAGACGGAAGTTCGTCCTCAGGTTAAAATGGGGTTGCTAAGCAATATTGGCCGTGGATGGATCCAGGATTTTTTTGATGAGCATCAGCTACACGACTTGTTTGATGCAACGATTCTTTCCGGCGAAGAAGGAGTGACAAAGCCGAACCCGATTATTTTTGAGCGGGCAACCGAACGACTTGGCCTAATGCCAGACGAGTGTTTGATGGTTGATGACCGGCAAGAAAATGTGGACGGCGCGCTTGCGGCCGGTATGAAAGGTTTGTTATATACATCGAACGAGCAATTAAAAAAAGCCGTAAAAAGCGCGATAATGGCCGAAAAGGAGTAATTATGAAGCTACAAGTTATCAACAAATCCCACCATCCCTTACCGTCGTATCAGACCGAGCACGCCGCGGCTATGGATGCCCATGCCTTTTTACCGGATGGTCCGGTAAAACTTGATCCATCTGAGCGTACAGCTGTGCCGACAGGTTTGTTTATAGCTGTCCCTGTTGGCTACGAACTTCAAGTGCGGTCGCGAAGTGGGTTATCATTTAAGCATGGAATTGTAGTGGTTAATTCACCAGGCACGATTGATGCGGATTACAGAGGCGAAGTGAAGATTCTTATTGCTAATATTTCTAGCGAACCGTATGAGATTCAGGATGGCGACCGGATTGCTCAGCTGGTGGTTGCCAAATGTGAGCAGGCAGAGTGGCAAGAAGTAAACGAGCTGGACGAAACGGCGCGCGGCGACGGCGGTTTTGGCCATACGGGCCGATAGTATGCCGGAATTACCCGAGGTAGAAACAGTCCGCCGCGGTCTTAGTGGCCTGATAACAGGTCGGATCGTTAAAGAGGTAACGCATGACACGCCAAAAGGCTTTCCAAACGCGCAAAAAGACGTAGAGGAATTCCTTCTGGGCGCGAAGGTAACCGACGTGCGTCGTCGTGCCAAGGTGTTATTGATAGATTTATCCACGGATTATACCCTAGTGATTCATTTAAAAATGACCGGTCAACTGGTGTATCGAGGAGACGCAGTGTTTGGCGCAGGCCACCCGAACGACAGTCTGATTGGTGAGCTTCCCGACCGATCAACGCGCGTCGTATTTACGTTTGAAGACGGCTCGCACCTTTACTTTAATGACCAACGGAAATTTGGCTGGGTGAAGCTGATTCCTACGCTTGAAGTACCTAATATCGATTTTATGAAGAAGGTTGGTCCGGAGCCGTTAGCAAAAACTTTCAGCGCTGACGACTTTAAAACACGTTTTACTCGTAGGCCCAAAACCAGCATAAAAGCAGCCTTACTCGATCAAACCGTTGTAGCCGGTGTAGGAAATATTTATGCAGACGAAAGCTTGTGGGGCGCAAAGATTCACCCTCTGCGACTTGTTAATACGCTGAGTACCCAGGAGTTCAAACAGCTTTACCAAGAACTTCGCGCGGTGATGAACCTGGCAATCCAAAAAGGCGGCAGCACCGATAAAAACTATGTCAACGCCGAAGGTAAACGGGGAAGTTATATGGATTTTGCGCGCGTCTTCCGACGCGAGGGAAAACCATGCCCTCGCTGCGGCACTACAATCATTAAATTTAAGGCAGCTGGTCGCGGAACGCATATTTGTCCGTATTGCCAAAAGTCGTAGCTACCCTCTCGCAGATGGTTTCTTAAAAGTGAATGAGACAGCGGCCGTAAGCCCGGTTAGGACTACTATGCCGGCAATCCCTGCCGCCATCGCAAGCGGCGAGAGGACTGGCGTTGGAGGAGAGCTGGCAATAACAGGAATAAGCAATTGGAGGGAACCGGTGCTGCCTTGAGAGTCGGTCACACGAATAATCGGCTGATAGTTGCTCGGCTTGGTATATGTGTGATTAATCTTGATTACCTGCGTAGCTTCTTTAAGATGAGAGACTGACGAATCCTTCCAGTCTACGGCAACAGTGTAAGGAGGGGCGCCCCCCGAAACGGAAATGTCGCCTTTCCAAACCTCGTTTACTTTGTAGACACGGTACGTAAAAGGGGCGGAGAGAAAAAGTGATTGGCCCAAACTTGGAGGGCTTGTTTGGGACTGGGAAGGAGGGGTGTCGGTGAGGTCTTTCTTTTTGATGTCTAACTCCGGGAGAATAGCGTCCGGAGTATTTACTTGAGGAATATCGTAATAAACGGTGACGGGAGATGATGAAGGCCCCTCGGTATCCGTTTTGTTATAATTTTTTGCCCGAAGGAGGTCATTTCCTTCGGCAAGTTGTATCGTGATAGTAAAGGTTCCGCCGCTGCAGGCACCCACACCGGCCAAGGCTTCGTTACGGATAAGTAGGACATATGCACCGTCGCCGCAGGTTCCACCGACGGATATGAACGGAACAGTGAAGTGCTGCTGGTCGGTGGGTGAAGAGATGATGGCGGGGTTCGTGGGTGGAGGTGAAGCCACTTTTGCAGTCACATCGTATTCTAAGGCAAGACTTTTCGCACTGAACAATAAACTGCCAACTACCAGTAGGCCTAAAAAAAGACACCCTACGCTGTAATAAGAGGAGGGACCTGTGATTTGGGTAACACCTTTGGGTAATTTCATGGTATATAATCCCATTACGCTTATGATACATATATCCTGTACTACTGTACTAATAATATATGTATCATAGTGCTTCTACTAAAGCCAACATACATGAGGACGGATCAAAGGGCATGGACGACAATCAAACAAAAAAAATCAAGGCCGGTAAACTTGCCGCGTCCATAAGTATATTCTTTATGTCGCTACTTTTGCCGCTGGCTTCGCAGAACTTCGCAGCCGCGGCTGACCTAGGGCAGGCAACGATACGGTTTGATCGTATGCAAATAAGTACTGCCACAACAGGAACGGTATGTGCCAAACCGACAACCACGGCAACCGAAGCTGATGTGCAGGTGACATTCCCTACCGGTTATACATTGGGTACTGCTGCTAATTTTACCGTCACTACTACCAACCTTGCATGGCCAGCAGGGGGTACTGCGTGGCCGAGCATTGCGACTGCAACGAATGTCAGTGGTCAGGTAGTCACGTTTCCCAGCGGTGATCTTACGGTAGGAACTCTTTATTGCTTCAACTGGACAAACGGTGCTGCGGTAACCGTTAAATCGAGTGCGTCAGGCTCAAATACGGGAACTATCACGACCAGGACGACGACGCCCACTAATATTGATACTGCTGGTTATAGTACGGCTAGCGTAACAGGTGATCAAATTACCGTTTCGGCCACGGTGCCGTCAACATTTTCCTTTGCGTTAAGCGGCGCAACGGATGCGCTCGGCACACTTTCTGCCGGGAGCGTGACAACGAGCCCGACGCCGCGGACTACTACAGTGAGCACCAATGCCAAGAACGGTTGGGTGGTATGGGCAAAGGATCTCAATGCGGGTCTTACTTCGGCAACAGCGTCAAAGACGATCGGTTCTACTACACCAGGGTCAAACAGTACACTTTCGGCCGGCACAGAGGGCTATAACACGGGTATCACCAGCTCGCAGGCGGGAGGCTCCGGAACAATTACTATTGCGGCACCGTTTGTCGGTTCATCGGCGGGTCAGGGTGGCGGGCTAGATACGGGGCTTCGCATGCTGGCCAGTTCCAATGGCACAGCCGATACAGCAGTACTTACTGTTAAAAACAACGTGGCCATCAACCCGACCACTCCCGGTGCAAGTGACTATGCGGATACGATAACTATCGTGGGAGCAGGGTTATTTTAAAGGATGTTTATGAATAAGCGCATTGTTCACTATATTTTAGCTTTGGGGGTAATAGTGGGACTTGTCGGAGCGAGTCCCATTCTTTTGTCTGAGAAGGCGGCTGCCGCTGACGGAGAGTTTTATTTGCAAGTATCGCCGTCACCTCTTGTGGTGACGATAAAACCCGGCCAAACCGTATCGTACGATCTGAAGGTGCGTAATGCGGGCTCTGCACCCGAGAAGCTAAAGATCGCTCCGCGCAGTTTTGAGATAAGCAATGCTACTGGTGAAGTAATCTTTGATGACACGAAAAAACCTGCCGAAATTGGTGACTGGACAACCTTTAGTGAATCAAACTTTACGGTTCAACCTGGTGAATGGTTTACGGAAAAGGTGACTCTGGCAATTCCGAAAGAAGCTGGTTTTAGCTATTCGTTTGCGCTGGTTATTACGCGTCAGGATGAGCCAGCATCAAAGGGTGTACAGAGTGAGCTAAAAGGGTCTGTGGCGATTTTTGCACTCGTTAATATTGATAAGCCCGGAGCAACGCGCACGTTGGAGCTTGGCGATATTACCATGGATCGGTCGGTATACGAGTATTTGCCCGCTACTGTAAATGTGCAGCTGAAAAATACGGGTAATAGTATTGTTCGGCCGGCGGGAAATGTTTTTATTCAACGGGGAGGTAACGATCCGAACCCCATTACGACCCTCCTTGTAAACAAGAACGAAGGATATATTTTGCCGAACAGCGTGCGTACACTTGCCATTGATTGGACGGACGGATACCCCGGAGTGAAGTCAAACACGGATGACAGTGGAACTCGACTGGAATCGGATTGGGGCGGAATTAACCTTTCCAAGCTCCGAGTTGGGTATTACACGGCAAAAGTTGTTGCTATCTATAATGATGGTCAGCGTGACGTTCCGATTATGGGCGAGGTGGGTTTCTGGGTTATTCCTTGGAAGATTATTCTTGGTGTATTGTTCGTACTGACGCTCGTAGGTTTTGGCGCATGGTCGATTTTTAGTAAAATATTCCGTTCTCGGTGGCATAAAAAACGCCCCGTTAGCTTCCGCAAGTGATCAACACAACAGCCGTAGGAGACCTTATCGACTTAAATAGATAAGGCAAGAGGTATGGATAAGGAAACGCAAAAGAAACTACTCGACAAACAAATGACGCGTCGTGAGTTCCTGCAGTTTGCAGGGGCGTCACTCCTCGTGCTTTTTGGACTCGGCAATATTATTGCGCTTATTAACCATGCTAAACAAACTGTCGAAGCCCCTAAGGTAGCCGATGCTAAGGCGTCAACGGGGTTTGGCTCAAGAAGGTTTGGGGCGTAGGTTATGGCTGTTCAACGGCTTCCGATTGTTAATAACGACGATGGCGTATGGGGCGATATTATTCGCCAGTACATCATGAAAGAGCATTACAACGATGATACGGATAATCCGGTTAATGGAGGGCATCAAAAGGTAACGATCCGGCCGGGAACAGCCACGGCGGGCACTGCTCCGTTAAAGTTTAGCTCCGGAACGCTGCTTTCAGCGGCTGAGGCTGGGGCGGTAGAGTTTAATACCGATTCGCTCTTTTTTACTATTACCACAGGAACGGTACGCAAAAAGATTGCGCTATACGATGATGCTTCGGGAGCTACGGGGGATTTGTACTACCGGGATTCTTCCGGGAATTTTGTACGGTTAGCTGCTGGTGCGACGGGCAAGACGCTGCGCGTAAGCGGAGGATTGCCAGTTTGGAGTGATGCGGATGCTAACCCGGCGGTGGCAACGGTTACGAAAACCGCCAACTATACAATTGCGGGTACCGATGTGGTGATTTTTGCTGATGCCGCTGGTGGCAATGTGACGATAACATTGCCTTCAGCGGGTTCGTTTAGCGGCTATAGTTTTTACGTGAAGCGTATCGACAATAGCTCATCGAATACATGTTCGGTGGCGCGTTCAGGTGGCGACACGATTGACGGAGCGACGAGTTTTTCGTTGGATACTCAATATTTTGCGGTGCGTATCATCTCTAATGGAAATAACTGGTATATAATTTAGGCTTATGTCGTATCTTTTTGGAAAATTTGGCATGAGCAACATCGGTAATACGAGCGGTACCTCGGGTACGGTAAACCGGGGCATTGTCTTTGCTGGTGGCAATAATGTGACATTGAGTCAAAGTGTGAATGCCTCATCGGCTACGCTCACTATCTCGGCAGCTAATCAAACGGTTCAGACCCAGAATCTCCATAATGTTACCCTCGGCGGTAACACCGCTGGCGTAATGGCACAGGTGAGTTCCGGTACATTGACGCTTGCGGGCGGCAATAATATTACCCTTTCGCAAAATGGTAATGCGGTGAGTATTATTGGTGGAGCTGGTGGTGGGGGCGGAGGTATCGCGCTGGCCAATTCTCAAACAACCTATACGAGCGGGACGGCTAATTTGGCGGTGGCTGGGGGCGCTATAACGATCGCATCGACGACTGGTCAGTCATTCCAATTTTCCGTACCACAAACTTCGAGTCTTTCTGCTACTGGCGCATTCAGTATCTCGACGAATGGCGCGACGGTCAGTATGGGTGTCCCAGCGTTTTCGGCAGGTGTCAGCAACCTTGGCAATACAGCGGGCAATACCGGTACAGCCTCTAACCAAATAATATTTGCCGGAGGAAATAACATTACGCTCAGCCAATCGACGAATGCGGGCGGTAATACGATAACCATTTCAGCTGGTGCTGGCGGTGGTGCGACGAACGATTTCTATCAGAATATGGATCGGGGAGCTTCAGCTGTGTTGGCTGTGCCGTTTAATAGCACGGGCGGTGCTACGTTAATGCTTCAACGCCTAAACCAAGAGAATGATAAATTTGCTGCTAATATTACTGCCAATACAGTTCTCCTAAATCTTAGTGGTAATCTTACGGCCACCTCTGCTTCAACCGGAGCGCATACAATGACGGCATATATAGGTATCTACTCCGACAATACCACCGCATTGAGTTTACTTAACTCGGCTTCAAGTACATGGAGTATTAGTGCCAACTCTAATAACAGTGCTACTTATAATGGTATTCGTTGGTTAAGTTTTGTTTCGTCGCAGTGGTCCTCAGCACCGGCGTTCGTGCAAGGGGCGGAATACGTGTTTGGGGTGTTCCTGCGCGCGACGAATGTAGCTATCCCTATGTCGTATCTAGGGCAAAGCTATATGGCATCGGCAGCACGAAGTGGTACCTTCGGACAGGCAGCGGTTGTTAATAACACGCTTGCGCAGGGCAATTATTGGAACGCAACCTACAGTGCGGCCGTGACGGCATTTCCTGCGACGATTGCTTCCAATGCCGTAACGCGCTCTGGCTCAAGTGCTGCTTTTATGCCGCATATCATCCTTAACAATCGCTACTCGGGTACGTTCTAAAATGGCAGTAGGATACCGCTCTTCTTCAAACACAGGAAACGACTCGAACGCTTCTTCACAGGCACCGGCCGTGCCCAGTGGGGCAGTGGTAGACGACGTGATGGTTGCAATAGTAACGCGCTGGGCGGGGAGCAATCCGGCTATTACACCTCCTTCTGGCTTTAGTCAGATAGGCTCGCAGGTCGTCAATGGTGATGCTAAGATGGATATCTTTTGGAAACGCCTGGCGGCAACGGATGTGGGAACCTATGCTTTTTCGTGGGGAAGCGCGATGTGGTCGCATGTTCATTGCTTTTGTATGACTGGTGTTAAGACGAGCGGTGACCCGATCGGTTCAAACATTGCTACCTGGACGGGTACGGCAGGCACTTTTGGCTCGATACAACTCACCACTTCGTTTGCTCCTGGGCTTGTGTGGAGCGGATATAACGATTCTGCCGGCACCCATACGCCGCCGACCAACTTTACGGAGGTAATTGACTTTGATTCGGGAGCGGGGTCGTATTATCTCCCTGGTAGCACGGGAGCCAATACTGCAGCTAGCGCTTCGGTTACGAGTTCGAGTAATGCCATCGCGGCTCTCATTGCCTTGGAACCTCAACCGGATAGTGTTGCTACTGTTTGGGGATTCAAAGCATGAGATGTGTGCAAGAGTATAATAAAAGGAAGACTGAAATGACAGAAGCCTGTAGGAAACCACAATGACAAAACCACAAATACTTGTTCCCGACAACACCGGTATCCATAATACGAGTGACTATACGGAGCGGCTTGAGAAAGAGAAGACATACCGTGATCTTTCAACGGTTATCGTGTGCCCGACGCGCGGTATGATTCCTGCTCGTATCGTGCAAAGCTGGCAAGGGATGATCCGACCAATGAACCAAAAAATATTAGGGCCGATCTTCATGGAAGGTATGGAGGTGGGTGAAGCTTACAACCAAGTGATCAAAATGGTCTTAGAAAACGAGGAGCTTGCTAAATTCAAGTTTATTTTAACGCTTGAAGAGGATAATGCACCGCCTGCGGACGGCTTAATTAAACTCTATGAGTCAATCGACGACTACGATGGAGTCGGTGGCCTGTACTGGACGAAGGGTGAAGGCGGCCAGCCAATGTGTTATGGCGATCCGAAGGTGATGCCGATGAACTTTGTTCCGCAAATTCCGCAGCCTGACGCGGTAACGCCCTGTAATGGCCTTGGTATGGGCTTCACGCTGTTTAGACTGGAGATGCTTAAGGATAAACGTTTTGAATATGGTCATTGGTTTAAGACGAAGCAAGAGGTAACGTCGGGAGGAGCCATTCAAATGACTCAAGATTTGTGGTTTTGCCAAAAGGCGCGCGAATTTGGCTATAAATTTGCCTGCGACGCACGAGTGAGGGTTGGCCATTATGATGCGGCCAGTCAGATAATGTGGTAAGGAGAAGAACGATGCCAGCTAAGAAAAAAGAAGAAACCTTATTAAAACTTTCGCTTGCTTGCGGTGGCAATAAACCAGAGGGTTTTAAAGGTGTTGATATTGTAAAGACAAGTGATACTGACTATGTTCAGGATCTATTAACTTTCCCTTGGAGCCAATTTGCCGATAACTCGGTCGACGAAATTGAGTGTTCAAACTTTGTAGAACACATTCCGCACGGAGATAGCCATTACGATCCTTTTTTTCAGTTTTTCGATGAAATTCACCGCATCCTCAAGCCCGCGGAGTTTGATCCCAATAACCCTAATATACCCATTAAGGGATTTGCGCGGATCGTTTGTCCGTATTATTCGAGTATTCGCGCTTGGCAAGACCCCACCCATGCCCGAGCAATCTCCGAAGCAAGCTTTCTTTATTTGAACAAGCAATGGCGTATCGATAATAAACTGGATCACTATCCCGTAGCTTGTGACTTTGATTTTAGTTATGGGTATGTGCTTTCGCCAGAATGGCAAAATCGCAATCAGGAGGCTCAATTGTTTGCGATTCAGCACTATATTAACGTTGTTACCGACATACAAGTGCAATTGGTTAAACGCTCTTTAGGGAACTAGTGGCATGAGACGGGGTCTTCTTGTTGCTATGAGTATTTTTCTTATGCTCTTCTGCATAGCTCTTCCAGCTGCTGCCGAAAGCAAACAAAAGGGCTTGCTTATAACGCCGCCACGTCAGTATCTTATGGTTGACCCGGGAAAAACAACTAAGAGCTCTATTACTATCGCAAATCTTACCGAGAATACGCGAGATGTCGTGCTATCGGTGGAGCAGTTTTCTGTAGCGGATTACACGTATGCCTATACGTTTGATCTGCCTAAAGAAAATTGGGTGAAGTTGGAGCAGACACAGGCAACGTTAAAAAAGAACGAGAGTCGCACCATAGCCTATACTGTTGCCGCCCCGGCCAATGCCGCTCCTGGCGGGCATTATTTTAGCCTTTTTGCATCGACGTCGTTGGGCGAGGGAAGGCAGGTACGTGCTGCAACGGTACTTTACGTAACGGCGGCTGGGACTGTGAGCAAACAAAGTGCGATTGCTCGTCACGCAATTCCGCCGATTTCATTCGGTGGCGACATTCCTTATGATATGGACGTAAAAAATACAGGAAATACCCATTTTATTGCCTATGCGTCGGGTGTGATGCGTGGTTTGTTACCGTTTTCTTTGCCGCTAGCCAGCGAAGTAGCCCACATTGTCCTTCCTGCGACTACTCGCACGATAGAGGGTAAGATGTCCCCGCCGCTTCTCCCGGGGTTATATTGGGCTGTGGTGGGCTATCGGGACGAAGATGGTCATGAAATTCGACGGACGCAATACAGTTTTTATATGCCTCCATGGTTTCTTGTTTTTATTGCAGGGGCTGCGTGGTTTAGCGTGCTTATGTATAAGCGTATTCGGAAGCGACCTACTGGTTCTTAGCAACGGCGGTGTATGTGACGCCGACAGAATATGTACCTGCTTCCTGAGTATTACTAACAAGCGCACCGTAAGTAACTTGGGTGGGATCACCGTTCTTATACGGCCCGTTCGCGTCTTTTAGGAGAATGCTCGTTGCATTCATTCCTGTGAAATTGGTCGTTGATCCGGTGGTATTATAACCCCAGGAGCCTACGCTTAACGGAGCGTCTGTTGAGTTACCGCTGGTAGGGATGGCTGCGCTGCCGTTTGCCATTGAAGTGGAGCCCCCCGTATGCGCATAAAGATAGTAGCCTACGGTATCGGTTGAAGTAACGGTAACTGTATGTGAGCTATTGCCACTAAAGTTGCCTCCGCTTGGCGCAAGCGATAACGCAACGTCGCCACCCAGGTTAATTGAAATACTTGTCATGGAACCAAAGGGTATGTCAGCTCCGAATTTTCCTTGGCCGAACGGTGAGGCATGCACGGGCATGGATACAAGCAGGCTTTCCACGATAATAGTAAAAGCCAAGAACATTTTTTGAAGAGATACCCTTTGTTGCATGTATCCAAGTATACCAGTGTCAAGCCTTCTGAGAATGTGACATGGCGCTCAGGAAAGTCGGAGGGTATACTATAAGGAATGATTAGCCTAGTGACCGGTGAGAATAGCTTTGAGAATGAGCGCGTAGTAGAGCGTCTCGTTGCCGATTTTAAGGGAAAGGCTGAGAGAGTGGATGGTGAAACGCTGGAAGTAAAACAGCTTCCTGATTTGCTCATGGGCATGTCGCTGTTTGCAGACAAGCGGTTGGTAGTTGTTAAAAATATGTCCGCTAACAAGTCGCTTTGGGCCCGTTTTGAAGAATGGATTCCTCGTATTAGTAACGATATTCATTTGGTTCTCGTGGAGGCCAAGCCAGATAAAAGGGTAAAAACATATAAGATGCTTCAAAAAGAGGCTGCCGTTTACGAGTCGAAGGTATGGTCGGACCGAGACGGATCACGCGCTGAGGCTTGGGTGATGGAGGAGTCGAAACGACTCGGCAGTCCACTGGATAAAAAAAGTACTCAGGCACTCGTAGCGTGGGTTGGGAATGATCAGTGGGCATTGTGGCAGGCGCTTTGGAAACTGAGTCTTCTCGATACGGTAACCCCTGAGGTTATAGAAGAGATGATTGAGCCGAATGAAACAGAAAATGCTTTTCAGCTTTTTGAAACAGCCCTAAAAGGGAATGGTGAACGTGTAAGAGAGATGCTGCGTGTACTTGAACAGCAGGAGGATCCCTATCGGTTATTCGGCCTCTTAAGTGGTCAGAGTTTTCAGCTTGCGGCTCTCGCATTTGGTGAAGTTCCAGATGCGACGGTAGCGTCCGATTTGGGAGTGCATCCGTTTGTTATTTCAAAACTAAGTCCGTATGCTAAGCGGCTCGGTCCTAAGGGTGCTAAGGAGGTGTTATCTCACTTTGCAGAAGCCGACACGGACATGAAGTCCTCTGTCGCGGAGCCATGGCTCTTATTGGAGCGTGCGCTTTTAAAGGTAATAAAAACAGCCCGGTAATCTTCGGGCTGTCTTGTTTCTATTAAAGTAAGCCTAGGCTTTTTTTGGCGCTGCCTTCTTAGCGGTGGGTTTTTTAGCTGGTGCTTTTTTAGCAGGCGCCTTAGCGGTGGTTTCTTTTTTAACCGCAGTCTCTTTAGGAGCGGCTTTTGTAGCTGCTTTCTTAGCTGGAGCAATCTTTACACCGGCAACTTTAGCAACTTTAGCGAGTTGGCTTTTGCGGCGAGCCACGGTGTTTTTCTTGAGTAATTTCTTCTTAACAGCGGTGTCGAGCTCGCTGTGGGCGGCAGAAAGACCTTCGCTGGTTGGCTTGGCAAGAAATGCTTTTACGGCAGATTTGATGTCACGCTTAATACCAACGTTTCGCTCGCGGCGTTTCGCGGTCTGCTTCATTCGTTTAATGGCTGATTTGATGATTGGCATGTTGTTCCTTTTTCTTAAAAGCTTGTTAATACAATCAAGGTGAGATTATAAGGGAAAAACTTTAAAAAGTAAAGGGGTGAGCGTGCTGCCTCTCGAGTATGAAACCCGGGAGGCAGCACGCAGTAAAGGCTACTTGCTAAAAACAGCGACTACATCGCAGGGTGCTCGCCGTGCTGCGGATCCAGACCCAGGACGGTACCCTTGAGATCCTCGCCGCATCCATTACACATGGCCGGAGGGAGGATATCCAGGGCAAAAGTTACAGAACTTAGGCCTTGGCCGGGATTACCCCGCAACGTAAGGGTAATGGAAGTGGGTGTGCCGCAGTCATGAGCGCCTGAGAAGGTGATAACTTTGAGTTTTACCTCTTTCTTGGGGTTGAACCCCGGGATGTCGAAAACGGAGTCGAAGCTCCCAGTGAACGGCATTCTTGCCTGACGTTCCGAGCTCAATTTACCTCCAGGAGTTGCGTCGTGCCTTACCGAAGACAATAGTAGTGACAAATAAGGATGAATGCAAATCTTGTAACGGTATTTTGACAAACTTTGCTTAATAGTCATAATACAATTTGTTCTGTTGTCCTTGGATAGGAGTGTCATGGTTACTACACCCGGGAATTTTCCTCCTCCCAAGACGGAGAGGGAGAAACTTAAGGATGCAATTGAAACGGGTCTGAGGTGTCGTACTAGCCAGGAACCTCCGATACGGTTTCTGGTGACTGCACGTCGGGATCTCCTTGAGGAAGTGCTCGGGGAGTACAGGGCTGCTAACTGGAGGGTGGGAATTGAACACAGAAGCTCGCTGTCGGGAAGTTTGAACAGGTATAGGCTTACGTTTGCTCCCTCGAGTTAATACCGAGCTTATGGGTGTGTCCGGATCGATAACTCTCGGTAGGGCACACCCAATTTTTTTGCATTTCATTCGCTTTCTTTTCTGTTGACCTTACAAAAACACTTATGCTATAGTAACCACAAACTCTATAGAAATAAAAAAGCAGGTAAAAGTAGATGAACGATACAGGTGCCAAGCAGCAAATCGTCGATAAAATAAAGGACAGTAGTAATATTCTTGTTACGGTAAGCCGTAACCCTTCGGTAGATGAGCTCAGCGCAGCACTTGGTCTAACAGTGCTCCTTAACAAAATGAAAAAGCATGCCACAGCGGTGTTTAGTGGCGCCATTCCTCCTGCGATTACATTTCTTGACCCTGAAAAGACCTTTGAGGCAACGGTAGATAGTCTTCGTGACTTTATTATCGCGCTCGATAAAGAAAAAGCGGATCATCTCCGCTATAAAGTGGACGGTGATGTCGTAAAGATATTCATTACGCCGTACCGGACAACTATTACCAGTGATGATCTTGAATTCAGCCAAGGTGATTACAATGTTGAATTGGTATTGGGACTTGGTGTCGAAAATCAGGATGATCTTGACGAAGCTTTAGCGGCTCATGGCCGGATTCTTCATGATGCTACGGTAGTAACCCTGACGGTAGGCGAGACCCAAAGCCAACTGGGGAGTGTCGATTGGCACGAACAAAACGCCAGCAGTTTGAGTGAAATGCTTGTTTCGCTGGCCGACTCACTAAAGGGTGATAAAGCATTGCTTGACGAACAGATCGCAACTGCATTTCTTACCGGTGTCGTGGCTGCAACGGATCGTTTTAGTAATAGCTTGACATCTTCAAAGGCTATGACAGTTGCCGGTCAGCTGATGACAGCCGGTGCTAATCAACAACTGATTGCCTCAAAGCTTGAAGAAGCACACGAGATAGGCGGAACTAAAAGCAATAATAATTCAGATGGGACAACCGATTTGGCGGAAGGGGAGTCGACTAAGCTCTCACGCAACAAACCTGCTAAAAAGGAGGCGAAAAAGCCGAAACCCGCTAATGATGGGTCGCTTACGATCTCTCATGAGAAGCAGGGCAGCCTCGATGAGGTAGCAGCCGCGACAGCTTCCGAGGATCAAACTGCCGCAGCTAAAAGGGCGGAAGACGAACTAGCCAAGCAGGCTGAGCAAGTTCCAAAGCAACAGGAATCTGACGCCGCTAAAGCAGCTGAACAAAATTTGGCACAACAACTTAGCAAGGTAGCTCCGGCCGCACCCGCGGCAACGCCTTCGCTTGCCGATCTTCAAAAAGATATTGCGGCAGCCAACGAAGAGGTAAATGATGCTGCGGCTCAGCCCGCGGGCTCTCCAGAAATTGGTCCGGCCGAAGGCAACGGATCGGCCCCCGAGGATAAGGCCGACGAGCCAAGCTTTGGGGGGACGCTTAACGCGACAACCGAGCAAGCAGCTAAAGATAAACGTCGGGAAGTTCAGAATGATCAAAATCACACTATTCTTACGCACGGTGGTAACTCCTATGTTGGCGATTCGTCACCGACATTCCAATCGCCGCTTAACGCGGCAAGCCAACCTGAATATGAGTCGCCTGTAGCAGATCCATTTAGTCAGGCGGCGGCAGCTACGCCTACTGCTCCTGCGACACCTCCGACCCCGCAACCATCGGTAACAGAGCCTGAAACAGCACCCGTTTCTTATGCACCGCCCATCCAACCTCCAAACGAGACGCTTGCGGATTTGGATGCTAAAACCCGTGCTCCACAGCACGAAGAAGCACGGGCGGCAGTGGACGCAGCCTTTGGTGCGGTACCTTACGAGGCAACCGCTCCCGCTCCAAGTAGTAGTCCGGCTCCGCAATCAACTCCTCAGACTCCACCGGCAGAAGTACCTTCTGCGGCTTTGCCGCCACTCCCACCTATGCCGGACTTTTCAACCTTGCCGCCACTCCCACCTGCGCCATCCGCAGAGGAATCTCCGGCTCAGCCTTCCGGAGCATTACCTCCCGAGAAGCTTGAGGAAGTACTGGGAGCTCCACAAACGCCGCCACCAGCTCCTCAGTCTAATGATCCCGGTCAATTTAAAATCCCTGGCCAGCCTTAGGATTTCACTAAAAAGTGACACAGCCCCAGATTACTTCCTTGCCACGCAAGGAAGTTTTCGCCATCGTGACGTTGGGTATAGTGAGCGCGGGTAATGGCAACAAGTTCGTCTTGCAGGTGACGCGCATCGACTGTTTCGTCGATTTCTGACTTGTCACGGCCGCTCTCCATAAAAATCCAGTCGGTGTTTATGCGTGGAAAAGCCTCCCTTGGATAGCAGGCAAGGAGAATTCGTGTAAAACGAGGATCCTCTTCCTTTAGGCGGTAAAAAACAAAGCAAGCGCTTCTGGCTGCCACGATATGGTCGATATGGCCGGTAACGCCGTTAAGATCCATAGTCATAAACTCAATTTCAATCGTTTCGGTCTCGTCCTTCAGGACAGAAAGGACAATTGCGGCGATTTTTTTAGCAGATTCAATCATCGTAAAGTTGTCAAGGTGGCCGTCCTCGTACCCAAGAAAATGCATACTTTTTGCTCCAAACAATTGCCCGGCTGCATGCCATTCTTTAAGCCTTACCTCCCCAAGATCGGGAAGGTTGTCGGGGTTAGTACCGCCACCACCGTTGGTAAAGGTAATAAGGTGAACATCGTGGCCGTCTTTGGTTGCCTGAAGAAGCGCGCCGCTTGGACCGAACGCTTCATCGTCCGGATGTGCAAATATCCCAAAAATAATCTTTTTCATTCTTCTAGTATAATGGGTCACGATGAACGATGGAATTATTCTTATTGATAAACCAGCTGGCATGACCAGCTTTGGCGTGGTTGCGCGGATTCGCCGCCGCCTTAGCGAGCAGGCGGGTAAAAAGGTAAAAGTGGGCCATACGGGGACGCTCGATCCGTTTGCGACCGGGCTCATGATCATTGTGACCGGGAAAGAATGCAAGAATGCTGAAAAATACTCCAAGCTCGACAAGGTGTACGAGGCGACGTTCCGATTGGGTGAAACGAGCTCAACGGGGGATCCTGAGGGAGAAATTGCCCCAGCAGGCAAGCGCCAACCAACCCATGCGGAAGTAGAGAAGGCTTTGGAGAGATTTAAAGGGGAAATCACTCAGCGCCCACCGATGTTCAGTGCGATTAAAATTAACGGACAGCGTGCTTACAAGCTCGCCCGCAAGGGGGAGAAGGTGGAGATTCCTCTAAGAAAAGTAATGATTTATTCGCTCAAGCTACTCGATTTCGCTTACCCAGAACTAAAAATTCGCGTTCACGTCTCGAGCGGTACGTATATTCGCACTCTCGCTGAGGACGTAGGTCAATTGCTAGATACAGGGGCGTATTGTACAAGTTTACGGCGTACACGGATTGCCGAGTATGATGTTGCTGATAGTTTGATGATTGAAGATATTGGCAATTAACCTGTTGAAAAGTGTCGGCAACTCTGGTACAATACATACCTGATGATTACAGCAAAGAACAAAAGCAAGGCACTCGCCTTGACGCAAGTCCATAAAACCGACGTCGGATCACCTCAGGCGCAGGTTTCTGTTTTGACGGCTCGCATCAAGGAAGTAACCGGGCATCTTCAGAACAACAAGCATGATTTTATGGCTCGCCGCGGATTAATGCAAATGGTGGGGCGGCGTAAAAGACTGTTGAAATACCTTGAATCGAAAGACTTCGATGGCTATAAGGCAACAGTCGCCACACTCGGACTCCGCAAGTAATTTGCGGAGTTTTCTTTATATGGTATAGTGGGGCGGTACTATCACTTCGTCGGAAGGTATCCCTGATGCACGTTGAGGATATGGCCCGTGGTGAAATCGGGTATGTCAGGCTCACATCGGTCATTAGCTGGAAAGAGCCCGAGGGCAGAAAATTTGCCATCGAGCCAGAAGCCACCGTTCTGAGGCAGCATCTATTAAACGAGGTGTTGCTGAGCCGGGAGCCGGACGGGTCGTATCGTCTGCACATTCCTCGGAACGTGCAGGAATCAGACTGGTCTTGTACCGAACGGCGCGGCCGTCAGACCCCACTGAGGTTGACTCCGAAGTACATGTAGCGGATGGCCGGTGCCGACAGGAATCTCCTGTCGTTGCTGGCCCCGCTCCTCACCCCTGTTATACTTTATTGCAATTTGGCTAGTTAAGGTAGTCGGCAATCATAACCGGATGAGGGTGAAGCAATATCGTGGGGATATCCGCCGTCTGTAAAAACGCCGGGAGAAGCTCGTGCTTACTTGGTTCGATGAACTCAACGCGCTCAACCTCAATCGTTCCATGGGAGGTTTCGGCCAGATTAATCTCGGTGTAGTCCTTATAATTTTTGACGTGGAAGAAGAATTCGATAAACTCTCGCACCTCATCTTCGTATTGCTGAATAAAGAGTAGATCTCCAATTTTAGGTGCAATGCCCGTTTCTTCGATCATTTCCCGCCGAAGTCCCGCAAGCAGTGATTCGCCCGGCTCCAGGCCACCTCCTGGCGTACACCAATAATCGCGAGTCTTGCCATCGCTTGAAGGTTTGAGCTGCTGAGCAAGCAGTTTATCACCGTCAAAAATAATGCCGCGTACGGTAATGCGTCGTAATTTTGTCATAAGTTGTCTCCGTTTAGTAATGTCGTTATAAACGTGAGCGGTTCGGACGGCCGAACGTGCGTCGTGTAGAGGATCCTTTGAGAGGATCATAGTAAATGCTAGTATAACACACGCTATAATGGGGAATATATGGCACGAGATATTCCCACGACCAACATCGACATTAGCCACCATGTGCAACGCCAGATTCTCATTTTACTTCGTCAAACGGGCGCTAGGACGTACGCCGAACTAAAGCCGGACGGTCTTGAAGGTAATGCGTACAACTATCATTTGCGAAATTTAAAAAAGAGCGGGCTGGTTGAACTTCGAGAAGGTGCGTATCAGCTTACCCACACGGGATACTTAGTGAGCGATGCTTTTTCGTTTACAACCTACCGCCTTATGCTGCGGCCGCATTACTATACGACGCTTCTGGTGACGCACGAAGACGAAGTGTTGGTGTATGTACCAACTCGGAAGCCTCAAAACGGTATGCTCAGCCTTCCGGCAGGAAAAATGCACTACGGAGACAGTATTGCCTCGAGCATCGCCCGCGAGATGGAACGCCGCCACCTAGACGAATCCTATACAGTGAAAGAAATTTGCCCGCTCAGTGTCCGGTATATGCTAAAGGGGAAAATGGCCGTCCATCGCCCAGGTATTTTGTGGCACATTGCTTATGGGGGAGAGAAGGCGCAGTGCACGACGGAAAACGGCACCACTCATTGGATGAAAATAGATGATGTGCTCGTAAAGCCGCACGCTCTGCCCGAACTTTCCGAGGGCCTAAGACGCCTTGAAAGCGGGTCTGGTGAACCCATTGACACCGAGTATGCTCTTTTGAGCAAGGTAAATTAATTTACTTACTCCTACCTCATCTCTTCTTTACAGTCGGAAGGGAAGGAGATGGATATGAGCAGAACAAGAAATTACGAAAATTACCCCGACGCGCGCGAAGTTACCCAGCGCTATGAATTTATGGAAGAAACTGTGCGTGTGCTTGGTGACAAAGCGTGTGATATGGTGCGGGGGACGGTAAAAATGCGTCTTAAATCCGACGGAAGCAAAGTGACGGATGTCGATGAGACACTTAACCAGTTGTTGCTAGACCGTACTCAGCGATATTTTCCACAGGATCTGGTATGGGGAGAAGAGGCCTCAAACAGCGAAAAAGGAGACCTAGATTTAGCTGAGCAGCAGTGGCTGTGGGTCGCCGATCCGATTGATGGCACTAATAAACTGTGGCGTTCGTATGAACGTGGCGACTTTGGAGATTGCAGCTCTACGGTACTACTTTCTGGGTTTGCACCAGGTCAACGCGAACCGGTTATAAGTGCGGCATATAGCCCGTTTCAGCGTAAGCAAATGCTTGCTATGGCGGGACCAAGTGGTGCGACATTTACCACTTCGGCAGCTCCTCGGCCAAAGAAGCTCCAGATACAGGGCGGTCCGAATCGGCTTCAGGACGTTGATCGTTACGAATACTCCAGTTGGGGCGGGTCGCTTCGGCCGGTTGAAGCGGCTATGCCACTAGGCAGACGAGTGCGGCATCAATTGCGAATGGCATCGGTGGCACTACGCGACGTGGATATTTCTGCTTTTCCGGCCCCCTCGCATCCACACGATGTGGTGCCAGGGGCGCATATCGTCCATGCGGCTGGTGGGGCAGTCCGCTCGCTCGACGGCCGTCACTATGAAGAAATTGACTGGCGCGTCGATCCAATAGGTGGCGTTGTGGCTGCTGCTACGCCGCGTCTGGCCGATGAGCTTGTCGGGTGCATTTAACGCAGCAAAGCAAACCCCCAGCAGACGGTCAATAGAAAGCCACTTATAAGGTTGCCCGTTTCGCCGAGAAGAAGTCCGCGTAAATGGCTGTTCAGTTTGTTTTTTCGATAGCTTCTCAGGGCAGGTATGAATCGAAGCAGGGAAAGGATGTCGATACCTAGTAAGGTAATAAGAGCAAGGCCGGCGGCGGTATCCGGCTGGATCAGAAAAAGCCCGGCAAGCACAAGTTGCGGTACGGTTTTTCCGGCGATCGCAAGCCATCCTCTGGCCATTGGTTGGCGGAAGATTCCCGGAATGCCGTGAGTAAAGGCCAGAAAGATAACAATAAGAGACCCTCCGCCCAAGCTGACAACATCGACGGGTGTGAGACAAACTCCCTTCAAGAGATAGATACCCAATACAAGGCTATTGAAGACTGCCATGACAGCCAGTATGATTAAGAGCTCTGTTAGTTCACGAGGATAGGCCTCTTCAGCCTCACCTTTCTTAAAGTTCAGAAGAGCCATATGCCAGCCCCCCATGAGATTCCAAATACTAAATATGAGATAAAATAATCCTAAGCCAAATAGCGACAATACGCTTGCTCCAGCGGATTCATGAGCGACAGCTTGCCAGGTTGTTCCTCCCCAAAATATCATGGCAACGATAGCGAGAACTGCTCGTTCTTTACGCGGCACAAACCAGTAGCGCGGCACCGTGGCCGCATGTAATAAAAGTTCCTTGAACATAACCCACCTTTACGTTTTTGTTTTTACATATAATATGCGTCTTTATGCTATTATACTGCATGGTAAAAGAAGGGGGGCTCTTTTGAAAAAAACAACAACACTTCATCTTGAATACGGTATTAACCTTCACGCTGATCACATATACAAGAGCTATCGGCCACCAAAGGTTACGAATACCTATCCAGATCCGAAAGCAACATTGCTGCGCAAAGGGTTGGCGACGTACACGGGTACATCGCCCGAGATGATCATTTGCGGAAACGGCTCCGATGAACTGCTTGATATATTCGTACGGATGAAGACCTTGGCCAGTAAAAAACAGACGCTCGCGATTTCGCAGCCAACGTTCTTTGAGTATCCAAAGTATGCCAGCCGGATTGGCGCACGTTTGGTGGAATTGTCGAGTGATCGTTCGCTTATTACACCGGAAGCACTGCGACAACGCGATGCTTCGCCCGAATATACTATTGTACTGATCGACATCCCAAGTAATCCGGCGGGAGATATTGTTACAAGAGAACAGGTGGTATCGCTTCTAGATGCGGGCTACACGGTGATTGCCGACGAGGCGTACTACGAGTTTTACGGCAAGACCGTACTCGACCTTATTCCTAAGTATCCAAAGCAATTGGCAGTAGCGCGTACCTTCAGTAAGTTTTGTGCCATGGCAGGATCTCGTTTGGGTTATATGATTGCCGACCCCGCGATTATTGAAAAGATGAACGACCTGAAGCCTCTTTTTAATGTTCAAAGCGATGCGCAGGCACGGGCGTTATTTGCCCTTGATCATATTGCTGAGTTTCAAGAAGCGATCGAGGATATCAAAAAATCACACCACTCAACCCGTGCGGCAATTGAGGCGATTGGTACATACCAGCTGTTCGCGTCGCTTGAGCTCTTTGTTATATTCAAGCATATAAGTATTCCGAGTGCAGAACTGCAAAAAAGACTCAGCGAAGAATTTGCCATCGAAACACACCATTTCGCAGACTTTAAGGGCGATAGTGTCGTTCGTGCGGTTTCAGGTAAAATGGCCGACATGCAACGCTTGACCGCGGCGCTAACAACTTTGGCGTGATACGCTAAAACTATGACGCCTATCACAAGAGACGAGCTTACAGGGTTATTGAATGCGAATCGTATACGGCCACGGCTTAAGCGTGAACTTCGCTTCGTTCCCGAGGAGATAGAGGACTGGGCAGATCGGGATTTCCTAGCAGTAATGAACCGCAGTCGCACTGAAGGAGTGCTTGTCGTGCCATTTGACATCACGGTAGTTTTACCGTTTCGGCTGAGCAAGCGAACACCTAATTATGCCGGTCGCACAGAGGCTATCATTTGTGACTTTTGCGCAACGTGGCAAAGCGGTACGCACTCGGGCGTTCTTACTTTTGAACTGGCATCGAAAAGTGTCTCGTATTTGGTATGTGGTGATTTAAACTGCAGCCTTCATGTCCGTGATAAAACAGCCGAGTCTAAACGTTCCCGAACACAGTTGCGTGAAACGATGACGATAGAAGCGAGGATCGAACGGTTACGAAGTCGACTAAAAGTAATCGCATTTGTGTAATGCATAGGATTTTTAAAAGGAGGTAGGAAAAATGAAGTATAAGACGTTGATACTAACGATGTTGGCAACTTTCATGTCGGCATTTATATTCACAAGTGCTCCGGCTCAGGCTACATCCAACCGTAATTGTCAGGAAATACAAGTACCGGTTGCCCTTGCGGCGGGTCTGCCCAAAACGGAGCGTTTGGCGGGTCAATTATGTTTGCCGCCTACCTGGCCCGAAGACGGACAAGTAGATGTATTGGTAGCTGGTACCAGCTATGATCGTAACTACTGGGACTTTGGGTATAATAGCTCTCAGTATTCGTATGTTGATAAGACGCTAGCTGAAGGAAGAGCAACGTTTACCTTCGATCGTTTGGGTACTGGCAAGAGCAGCCGTCCACTCAGTGCAACTTTTACTGCTACGAGCAGCGCTCATACCATTCACGAGGCCATTCAGTGGCTACGGCGTGAAAAAGCTTTTGAAAAGGTAAACTTGATTGGCCATTCGTTAGGCTCGGCGATTAGCGTCGAAGAAGCGGCAACCTATCAGGATGTTGATAAACTAGTGTTGACTGGTTTTAGCAACATGCTTAATATCAGCAACTCGCTACCCGGAGTGTTAGGCTTGCGTCCTGCCTTGCTTGACCCCGTTCTTAAGAATAAGGGATATCTTGATTCTGGGTACATGACCACAGCACCAAGTACACGACCAAATATTTTTTATGGTATACCTATGGATCCGGCTATCATTGCATACGACGAAGCGCGCAAAACCGCTTTTTCAGCTGCTGAACTAGGGACGGGCCTAGCGAGCTTGGAAGTACCCGCACCATTAAATATTTCCCAAAGAGTAACGGCGCCTACGTTTATCATTCTCGGCAGTCAGGATAAGATCTTTTGCGGTGGATTAATAGATTGTACGTCGGTGGATAACTTTACTGAGTATCATCAGTCATACTTTAGTCAGGCTGCCTCGTTCCAAGCGGCAATCGTGCCTAATACGGGCCATGCGCTTACGACGGTACCGAGTGCACAGCAATCTTTCCAGATCATTGATGATTGGTTGAGTGGTAATTAACAAGAAGGAGTAGATATACATGGAACAGTCCACTATTAAAACACTTTTAGAAGATCGGTCTGAGGCTATCCGAAAAAAAGACCTTAACCAGCTCATGTCCTATTATTCTTCCGATGTCGTGTATTTTGACATTCCTGGTCAATATATTGGATCAGATGCACTCCGTGGTAGATTTACAAATTGGTTCAATAGTTATGAAGGGGAGATCATACAAGACATCAGTGATCTGGATATTAAACTAAATGACACCATCGCTATTACCTCTATGCTTATTCGTTCGGGCGGAACTTTAAAGAACGGACAGGAAGTTAAACTTCAAGCGCGAACAACGAGTTGTTATCAAAAAGTAAATGGTGGATGGCTGATAACACACGAACATGTATCATTGCCAGTTGATCTAAAGACCGGCAATGCACTATTAAACCCTCGCTAGACAGGTGCTTCTATTTAGACATAGTTAAAAAAGTGTAAATTCAAGGGTGATATCTCTTTACGAAACTACCCCAATTTCCTTATTTGGTGTAACATAAGCAGTATAGGAGCTTAGACAAAAGCGAATATATGGAGACAACCTTTGAGCACGAAATACGACCTCGCGCTGCCTTTAAGTGGTTATGGTGGGTTGTTCTTGCTACCGTATTACTTGGCCTGGTTGTTGCAGCTTTCATTCTTTTTAGTCCAAAAAATCTCACTGTTACTGGAACGCTCAAAACCAAGGATGGGCCACTCGAGGCCGGCCTTTACGATTTTCGACTTAAGTTCTACGATGCAACGACACGCACCGACTTAGTGTACAGTCATGATGCCGAAAGCGTGCCTGTCGATACATCGGGTAATTTTAACGTTGATATCCCAGCTGGTCATCCGTTGAATGTTCCGACACTTATGCAAGTATGCTTGTCCTCGGAAGGTTCCACCACGCCCGGTACGGTTAGCGGCGGCGGTAACGTTACTCTTCCGTCATGTGAAATCGACGAACCATCTTCGGTGGCATTTAACCAGACTATTTGTGGCCTGACTGCTGTCGAACAAAATCCCACTAACCTTGTGAATTGGCTTGAGACAAAAAATATAGTGTATGCAACCCCCACAAAAGCCTGTGGACAATCGCCCGAAGCTGTCGGGACAGTTAGTGATGACGACGTTGTAGAGTCGATTCTTCATTCACCAGGCAGCCTTACCGGCTTGCTAGGAGGTGTAGACTTGCAGCCTGGTAGTCTTCTTACTATTGGGAGCGATGGCCAAGTAGCCGCCATGCCGCCACAACAAGCGGTCGGCGAGGCCATCCGGCAAGAAATAGAGAATAGTGAAAACAACGGACCTTCGCCAACGCAAACAGTTATTAATGAAACGACCAATGTCTTTAATAGTTATCCTACTAATGGGGAGCCGAATACCGACAGCCAAACACTTTCGCTCTCAGGAAATATATTATCAATCTCTGGTGGGAATAGTGTAACCCTGCCCTCGGGTGGAGGCAGCGATCCGGATGAGGTTATAGGTAATGAAATCCTCGATGTTAGCGGCTCGGGGTTAGTGCGGGTTGGTGCCGGAACTACTCTCGACCCCTTCCGTGTCGGCCTAATTACCTGTGCAAGTGGACAGTTGCTCAAGAGTACGGGCCCTGGCGCGTGGAACTGTGCTTCCGATGCTGATACGACGTATGCTGCCGGCACCGGCATTAGTTTTAGCGGAACAACTATTAACAATACAGGTGTTCTATCGTTTGCCGCACCAGCCAGCGGTGGACTTGCTAATACGGGCTCGGGACAAAACATCTCGTTAAAGCTAAAAGACTGTGCAAATGGTGAAATTCTCCAGTTTAACGGGGGAGTATGGGATTGTGTTGTGCCAGGAAGCGCATCGCCTTATTCTTTCTCTATTACCGATACGACCACTACCGAATCGGTACTTAATGGCGATACAGTTACCTTTATTGGCAACGAAGGGTTGATTGCCACCGTTACAGCAGGGGATGACGTTACCTATGGCATTGTTGACGGCGGCGTAACGACAATAAAACTAGATGACGGCGCCGTTATTGAGTCTAAAATTGCCGATGGTGCAGTCACTACAATTAAATTGGATAGTGGTGCGGTAACCAATGATAAATTGGCAAATAGTAGTCTTACCGTGTCTGCTGGCAGTGGTTTGTCGGGCGGTGGCGTAGTATCGCTTGGCTCAAGCACCACTCTCAACCTTCAACCCTGTACTAACGGTCAAATTCTTAAACATAACGGTACCACCTGGGCATGTGCGCCCGATAACGATACCGGTAATCAAACTTTAAGCATCGTTGCTAATGCGCCAAATGGCGCCAACACCGTTTCATACGATCTCTCAATTAGCGGCGGCAACACGGTAAACTTCGACGACCGCGATACACTTTATTCTTCGGTTACTGGAGGCGGCTTAGCGCTAAATGGAACGGCGTTTAGCTTACAAACATGCCCGGTTGGACAAATCCTTAAGAGCACCAATGCCGGTTCGCCCGCTTATGCCTGTGCGGCCGACACAGATACCAATACAACATACTCTGCCGGTACCGGACTTAGCTTAGTAGGGACAACGTTTAATAACACGGGAGTGCTTGGGGTTACGGCAAGCGGTGCACTCACAAGTAGCGGTGGTCAAAACCCGAACGTCGCCTTTGCTGATGGTTCAGCAACCGGGCAGTTTTGGCAATGGGATGGTGACTCTTGGGAACTTGCCTCGCTTCCCGCTGAGGGCGATGCTATTGTTGGTAACGAAGTAGTTGGCGTGACGGGCGCCGCCTCGGGGCTAACACGATCTGGAAGTGGAACTTCGGTGAGTCCATACACTCTCGCTGCCAATGTCGGTAATGGTATTCAAATAACCGCAAATGCCATTGCTATAAATAGTCCAACATGTAGTGGAACCGACAAGCTGCAGTGGACAGGCTCAGCCTTTACTTGTGCTGCCGATACAGACACTAACACGACATACAGCGCCGGCACCGGACTAAGCCTGGTTGGTACGACATTTAGTAATACAGGCACATTAAGCGTTACAGCATCGGGCGCACTTACGAGTAGCGGCGGACAAACCCCAAATATTGCGTTTGCCAACGGATCTATTACCGGTCAATTCTGGCAGTGGGATGGTGATAGTTGGGAATTAGCGACGCTGGCGGCAGAGGGAGATGCTGTTGTAGGTAATGAAGTAACAAATGTCACCGGTGTCAATTCTGGGCTTGTCCGCTCGGGTAGTGGGACGGCAGTTAGTCCATATACACTAGCCGTCAGCGTTGGCAATGGCTTGCAGCTTACCGGCGGTAACGTAGCTATTAATAGCCCGACTTGCGCTGGCACTACGAAACTACAATGGACCGGCACTGCCTTCGTTTGTTCGGCAGACGTCGACACCGATACAACCAACTTTAGTATTACAGATGGCACTACAAGCCAGAGTGTGAGTGCGGCGCAAGCCATCACTTTTGTTGGCAATAGCACCACAAAAACAACAGTTACTTTAGGAGGCACACGGCAATTGACCTTTGGTCTTGATATTACTGGAGCAATTAACGGCCAAGTGCTTACCTACAATGGGTCGGCATTGGCCTGGCAAACGCCAACCACTTATGCACCGACCTCTTGTGCTGTTGGCGGGACATATTTCTGTCAAGGCGGTAACACCTTTGGCACGACGGCAGTTCTTGGGACAAACGATGCCCAGTCGTTGACATTTGAAACTAACAATACCGTACAGATGACAGTTCTGGCGAACGGCAATGTAGGTATAGGCACGAGTCCTACCGAAAAACTTGATGTTAATGGTAATATTAATATCCCCGCTACTTCTTCAACAGTAGGAGTTATTAAGCAAGGTGGTATTCGCCTTATCCATACCAAAGATGACGGCAGCAACTCGAGCCTCTTTGCAGGACTAAACAGTGGCAACCTTACGACGACAGGGTTTGATAACGTTGGCGTGGGTTCTAATGCCCTAGCAGCCCTAACAGACGGTTTTTATAATACAGCTGTTGGCTCGGGGGCGCTGGCAGTTACTACCGATGGAATTTATAATACGGCGCTAGGCTTTAGCGTCTTGGGTTTGAACGTAGGAGGGTATTATAACACCGGTGCGGGCAGCCGCGCGCTCTTTTCTAACACTGAAGGTTTTAACAATGCGGCGCTCGGTGCCGATGCATTATTTAGTAACCTGACGGGCTCCAGTAACACTGCGTTAGGCGTTGGCTCGCTTGGGGCGAACGAAACAGGTACCGGCAATACCGGAGTGGGGGAGTACTCCGGTGACGGTAATGTTATTGATAACGAGCTTGTAAGTGGCAATAACAATACTTTCTTAGGAACAGACTCCTCGTTCTCGTCGTCCACTCAGCTCGACAACGCCACGGCTGTTGGTGCCTTTTCGGTAGTAGGGCAAAGCAATAGCCTTGTACTTGGTTGTATCAGCGGAGTAAATGATTGCCCCGCCCGAACACGCGTGGGTATTGGCGTTGCATCACCTCAGAATATGCTTCAAATCGATGGCGGAGCGGGTGCTGTTACTACTATGGCGCAGTTCACAAACACCGTAACAGGCCAAACTTCTGCTGATGGATTCAACCTTGGTATCGATCAGAACGGTACGGCTTTCCTTCAACAAAGAGAAGCGGCGGCACCGATAGTATTTTACACAGGGGGGAATTTGCGTCTCGTCCTCGATAGCACCGGACGATTCGGAATTTCCCAAAATGCTCCAGGATATCTTTTACATGTCGGTTCATCGTCAACCACGGCAGGTACGGCAGTCGCACGTTTTGAAAGTGCGAGCGGTACTTGTACGGTAACCCCTGTTACCGGTATGGCTTGTACGTCCGACGAGCGGGCAAAGAAGAACATCTCAGATTACGGTGGGGCGCTAGATATTGTCAACCAGATTGAAGTTAAAGAATATAACATGAAAACCGACCCCGGTGGCGCGACCAAGCAGATAGGTGTCATTGCTCAACAGGTCGAGGGGTTGCTTCCAAGCTTGGTTACAACCGATTCCGATGGGAGAAAGTCATTTTCCTACGCCGGCCTCACCCCTGTCTTGCTACAGGCAATCAAAGAACAGCAGGTACAAATAGACGCCATTCAAAAAGGCGTGTGGGATGGCGGAGTCGTCACAAAAGACACTACTTTCAAAACCGCAGCAACCTTTGAAGGTCCCGTGCGCTTCAGTCAGCAAACGACATTTGAAGATAATGTAGAGATTCTTGGTAAAATACGGCTTTCTGGCGATCAAGTAAATAGCGCAGTCGTTCAAAAAGGCGAGCGTCGTATAAATGTTTCATTTAAAGGAAGCTACCCGAACCAGCCGTACATTACCGCCTCGCCCAGAGAGTTTATTGATGGTGAGTATCGGATAACAGAGGTAAAGAAAACCGGTTTTGTCATCGAACTGTCGCGTTCGCAGTCAAAAACGATTCGGTTCGATTGGCATGCTTTTAGTCGCTAGGGTGGCCATTGGTAAGCAAAAACGTTATAATGAAGGTAATTATTTCTGGAGGGATTATGCAGGCAAAACGTGACAAAAAGACTACTATTCTTATCGTCCTTGTGGCGGTGCTTATCGTCGCACTTTTGGGAGTGACGGGCTTCTTTGCTAAAAGCTATTACGACCTACGCGATAACCCTAATAAAGCTGCTGAAGACGAAACGAAGCGTCTGATCGAGAAGGTGGGTAAACTCTATCAGTTACCAACCGATGAAACACCAGTCGTTGCCAAAGTCCAGGATAAAGACAAACTAAAAGACCAACCTTTCTTTAAAAATGCCGAAAACGGCGACCAGCTCCTTATTTATCAGGGTGCAAAAATGGCCATTATTTACCGCGAGAAAGATAACAAGCTGATTAACGTCGGGCCTGTAGCTATGGACTCATCTCCTGGAGAAGGTCAGACATCGGCAAGTGTTAAAGTGTTCAATGCTTCACGCAACCAATCAGTGGCAAGCGATAGTGTCAATAAACTTGGAGAAATCGCTGGCCTGAGTGTCGACAAGCAAGTTGCCGATGCCAAGTCTAAAAATCTCACACGAATTGTCGTCGTCGATGTTGCAGGTAACAAAGCTGAACTCGCCCAACAAGTTGCCGATAAGCTTGGTGGTAAAGTGGAAGCATTGCCAGCTGGTGAAGATAAGCCAAGCGTCGACATTGCCGTTTTTGCCGGCAAATAGTGTCCGCTAAATGCAACGGTAAAAAAGAATTGAAACAGCCTCCTAGGAATCCTAGGAGGCTCGCTGTTTCACCCGTTACATAGAGGTTTTTTTCTGTAACTTGATGATCGCTTGTCGCTCGCTTTCGCCAAGCCCACCCCACACACCGTATGGCTCCTCAGCGGCAAGTGAATGTGCTCGACACTCCTCGAGAACAGGGCAACTTTGGCAAATAGCTTTGGCGCGTGCTTCCCGTCGTAGCCGATCTGGCCCACGCGATCCGGAGGGTAGGAAGAACTTTGCGCTGTCTTCATCACGGCAGTTACCCTCAAGCTGCCAGTCCCATACGTCCGCAACGGGTTTAGGCAATCGCCTGTATGCAGGTGGCATTATGTCCTCTTCCTTTAGGTGCAGCGTAAATACTATAATGGCATAAAGTAAACTCTTTGACAAATAGCAACAGAGGTCAAAACTGTGATGGATGTCACCCAATAAGAGAGGGTGCGTGCTATAATAAAAACAACACGCCTCGGCTCTGTAGGTGGTGGATGGAGGAATTCTCTTGAAAGACTATAGAGAACTTCTACACCCGTTACTTATTCGCCGGAGTGGTGAATAAAATCAAAGGAGGACAAAATATGTCTACAATCAACCCAAATGGCAAAGAAATTATCTCTGTCAGTACCGACTTTTGCGGAAAACCCCTCACATTAGAGGTAAACCGCGTCGGTTTTCGCACCTCAGCAAGCGTACTTGTAACATACGGCGATACCGTCGTACTTGGTACGGTAATGGCCGGACGCACACAAACAGGAATGGATTACTTCCCGCTTTCCATCGACTATGAAGAAAAATTTTATGCAGCCGGAAAAATCTCAGGTAGCCGCTTTATTAAGAGGGAGGGTCGTCCAAGCGATGAGGCCATCCTTATTGGTCGACTTATCGATCGTCCTATCCGCCCGCTCTTTCCAAAAGGCTACCGCCAGGAAGTCCAGGTGGTGGCGAGTATCCTCTCGATGGATCCGAACTTCCGCCCCGACGCAATCGCCATGATTGCAGCGAGTACGGCAATTATGCTCTCGGGTGTACCATTCGATGGTCCGGTTGCCGGGCTCCGCGTTGCCCGCGTTAATGGTGAATTTAAAGCCTTTGCATCCCCTGAAGAGCGTGCCGCGAGCGAGCTCGACCTTGTTGTTGCTGGTATTGAAGGCGGTATTACTATGGTTGAGGCTGGCGCGAACGAGGCTACCGAAGACGTCATAGTCGACGCACTTTCTTGGGCGTACGAAACCTATCAGCCGGCGATTGCATTGCAAAAAGAGCTGGTTGAAAAAGTTGCGCCGCAACCAGTTGAGTATGAACTTGTTTTGCCAAATGATGATTTTCAGAAAATCGTTGACGAATGGATGGAAGGCAAGATTGGCGAAGATCTTCGTAAGCCATATCCAGAACGAAATGAAATGGTAGCTCAGCTTCGTGCAGAGTTCCACGATGCAATGGTGGAAAAATTTGGTGAAGAAGATTACCAAGACCTAAAAGATGAATATAACGAAGCCTTTACCACGGCACTTCACAAAGACGTCCGAAAAGGTATCGTGGAGCATGGTCTTCGCCCCGACGGTCGTAAGCTCGATGAAATTCGTCAGCTCTCAAGCGAAGTCAGCGTATTGCCACGAGCTCATGGCTCAAGCATCTTTACCCGTGGTGTCACGCAAGGTATGAATATCGTCACCTTGGCACCTCTTAGCTACGCTCAAATCGTTGATACCATGGAGGTTAGCGACGGCGAGCGCCGATACATGCATCACTATAATGCACCGGGATATACTGTTGGTGAAGTTCGCCGTCTTGGTAGCCCGGGCCGCCGCGAAATTGGCCACGGATACCTAGCCGAGCGTGCCGTACTTCCAATGCTCCCAACGGAAGAGGAGTTTCCCTACGCAATCCGCAGCGTGACAGAAATTATGAGTCAAAACGGCTCAACATCTATGGCGGCAACCTGTAGTAGCGTGCTTGCACTAATGGATGCTGGTGTCCCGCTGAAGCGCCCAGTAAGCGGCATCGCTATGGGACTCATGATGGACGGCGATACACCATACGTTCTTAGTGACATTGCTGACGCCGAAGACTTTGCTGGCGACATGGACTTTAAGGTAACGGGTACCGAACAGGGAATTACAGCTATCCAAATGGACATGAAGGTTCACGGATTACCAGTAGAAATTCTTGGAGAAGCTATCCGTAAGGCGAAGCCCGGCCGTGCGCATATCCTCGAGCACATGCTTTCAACGCTTGCAGCACCTCGGACAGAAATCAGCCCGTACGCGCCGCGTATCGAGAAGATCAAAATTAATCCAGAGAAAATCGGTGCAGTTATTGGTAAAGGCGGGGAAGTTATTAACAAAATTACCGCCGAAACAGGTGCCGAAATTGATATTAAAGAAGATGGTCTCATCACCGTTTCTGCTTCCGATACCACCAATATTGAAAAGGCAATCGAGTGGATCAAGAGTCTGACTGAAGAGCCTGAAGTTGGCAAGATCTACGAAGGCAAAGTGGTAAGCATTAAAGACTTCGGCGCGTTTGTAAATATTATGCCCGGAATCGACGGCATGGTACACATTTCGCAGCTTTCCAAAGATCGCGTCGAAAAAGTAAGCGATGTCTTGCACGAAGGTCAAATGGTAAAGGTAAAACTTACCGGTATTGATGAGCGTGGCCGCCTGAGCTTGAGTATTAAAGCAGTCGACGAAGAATAGCCTAAAAAGTAATTGCAAAGCGCTGTAATCAGGCGTACAATAGCCCTGCGGACGAGCTACACATAAGGAGTGTAGGAAAATGACTGAGATCACCTTGGACGAAATTCAGTCCAAGATCGTGAAGTTGCTCGCCGACGGACACGAAGAGGAGGCCATCGCTGGCCGCCTTTCGATGTCGGTGGAAGACATCAAGTTAGCCATCAAAGAGCTGTGCGACTTGTTCGGATCGCATACGGCCGCAGGGGTCGTGGGCAAGGCGCTGGCTCTCAAGCGTATCAGCATTTATGCTGTCAGCCCCCTGCCGCTTTCTGCCTAACCAAAACGGAGTGCTCGTCCGCACTCTCAATGGTGACAATTCTATAAACAACGACCACTGTAAAACAGGGGTCGTTTTGATTAATTACTCAAAATAGTTAGCTGGGGAGAGTGTCGGAAAAATTCCGGCACTCTCACCCATAGAGCCGCTAGGTCAGGCATCGGTCGGTTCCGTTTCTTCGGCGTTGGCTACGGGAGTGCCAAGTTCTTCAGGTGGTCCTGTTCGCTGAGTGGGAATGGAAGCAGGAGCAGCCTTCTTTTTCTTGGTCCCCTTTGGCGTGTAGTAACGCTCGCCCCAGCACGTAGTGCAAAAGCGATTAGTACCACCACACCTACAAACGTACTTAACCATGGTTCACCTCCTCTCGGAAGAGGACTAGGCTCCTTTTAATAATACGGGAGAGTGTTTCTAAAAAGCAAAACAACCTCCAGTCAACAGAGGTTGTTTGAAATAAAATCAGGTGTAGGTAGCGGATGGAAGGAGCTTTTAAAGCCTCCTTCCATCCGACCTACTGGAACGAACTTGCCGTTATTCCGAGATGATCCCCAGCTCAACAGCCTTCTCGTAGAGTCGCTTCCACGAGAGGGTCTGGATGCCGCGGCTGAGGCTTCCCGACGATGCCCTCACGCGGGCACCCTGGGGAGCCCAGCCTGTGCCGGAGATGCTGCCGCTCGACACCCTGATGTCACCGAGCGAGATGACGTTGTTCAGCCGGGCGCTGCCGCTCGACACGCGGACGTAGGACACGATGCAGTGCGACGCCGAATCGAAGCCACTGCTGACCTCGATCTCACGCCCGCAGTGCTCCTCGAGCTGTTCGCGGTACCACCTGTCGTCACGCTGCTGCGTGTTACCGCCAAAAGGGCGGCGGCTCCGCAGGTCCTGCGGCGAGAGGTAGCGGCTCAGACCTTCGGTGCTGGGTTCGCCGTTCTGCTTGGCGGCCCGGTAGTCGTCCACGATCTCCTGCCAGCGCCCCGAGAGTTCGGTGGCGAATGCCTGGGGAAGGTGGTCGTAGTTGTCGATCTTGCCGGGCCACGCCTTGTGACCGACGACGAACGCAGCCCAGATGTAGGCCAGGTGCACCTCTTCGGCCAGGTTGCCCAGGTCGAAGTCGCGGAAGATCGGGCCACGCACCGCCGCTTCGTCGAGCGTGCTTGCGAACGGGTTGAGCATGTAGCGCTCTTCCTGTCCGAACACGCGGGCGAGGAGGGTCGGGTAGCGGCCATCGGGCAGCTTGTTCTGGACGATCGTGTGCTGGATGAGCCGCGAAACGCGGTCCAATGTGGCGTTGATGTCCAGCTTGTCCTTGCGTCCCACCACGGTGACCGCCCAGTTGGGCGACCTGAGGAGGGCACGCTGGATCTCGGGTAGGCCGTTGATGTACTGCACCAACTCGTTGTAACGCGAGGCGTCCTTGTCCAGGGTTTCCAGAAGTTCCCGCAGGCTCATGTCCCGCGGATGAGTCTTCTGCACCAACTCGATCTTGGTCGGGAGACCCTGACCCGAGCTTCCGCCCGTGAACCCCATGTCGCGCATGAAGTCCAGCAGTTCCTTGGCGATCACGCCCGCAGCAACCGTGCTTGGCAGGTTGTGCTGTTCGCGGCGGCTGATGATCTCGGGAGCCAGGTCCTTGGGGGCCATGGCGCCGATCTCGCTAACCAGCCGCTCACTGAACATGCCACGCAGAGCGCTGATGACGTCACTGCTGAGGTGGCCCTGGGGTTCCAGGATGTTGAACACGCTGTCCATCGTCTCGGACACGGTAAAATCCTTCCAGTAGGTTGTTAAGGGCCGACTATCAAGCCGGCTTCGTGCTATATAATACAATGAAATTACAACTTGTTCAACTAGATTAATGGCCATCGCATAAAAAATACACCTTGCTTTAAGGTGTATGCGTTACAAAGAACAGGTGTTTGGGCAGAGAGGTGCTATAAAAGCCACTACTCTGCCCAAAGACACTGGGTCGAACTACTCCGAGATGATCCCCAGCTCGACAGCCTTCTCGTAGAGCTTCGCGTAGCTGAGGGCGATCACCCTGACGTGCGTGTCGTGAGAGGGAGTCCGATGGGGGTCGCTCTCCGGGAAGATCTCTTCCGGCACGAAGATGTCTCCGTAGCAGTCGCTGCCCGGAACGTTCAACTTCTCGAGAACGATGATGCCACCGCCCTTGATGTCGAGGTCGACGTTGTCCAGAACAAGGGAACGAACCATCATGGGCTCGATCTCCGCGTCACGAAATGGCTCAGAGCGCTCAGAGGCGCACGAGGGTAGGTCTCTATGCAAGAGACTGTACTCGGCCACCGCTGCGGCTTCGAGCCGCGCGCGGTACCAACTTGAGTCAGGCATTGAAGGTTCTCTTTTCTCCAGTGGTGGGGCACGATTGCCTTCATACTCTTATAACATAAAAGTCTAAGTATTTCAAGCTTCGTAAGGTAAAACCCCTGACACAAAAGCATCCTCCCAAGGTATTTAACTACGAATAGCACCCTAGTAACTTAGCTGTAACTAAGTCAATACGTATCTACAATATAAAGCAGGTAATATGAGAGGTGGGGAGGCGCTACATGCTTGAATATGCTCAAAAGACGAGCTCTGCTGGGACTGGCCAAGGGGCTCAGCCTGCAGCAAGTGGCAGATAGAGAAGGCATAACTCTCCAATATCCGAAAACTAATACTTTGCCTTCGCTTTATCGTAAACTCAGGGCATCCAATGCGGCCGAAGCAGTAGCCCAGGGTTTCGTAAAGAGGTATATCATTCGTTAAAAAGTGCGATTGTTACCAGCACTTTTCTAGATTTGTATGTCCACGACAAAAACGCTAAAGTAAGATTATGAGCGATGACGACAAACAGGCTTTACTGGACAAGATTAAAAAAGAAATTATTGATAAAAATATTTGTTCAGACTTAGCAGCCCAGGCAACGAATCTGGTAATGGGTGACGGTAATATTAATGCAGAGATCGTCTTTATTGGAGAAGCGCCGGGCAAAAACGAGGATGAGCAGGGGCTGCCGTTTGTCGGGGCGGCGGGGAAGTTTCTTAATGAGATGCTAGCCGAGGCTGGCCTGCAGCGAAGTGACGTCTACATTACCAATATTGTAAAATATCGGCCGCCAAACAATCGCGATCCATTGCCAGAGGAAAAAAAGGCCTTTTGGCCGTATCTTTTGAAACAGCTGCAAATCATAAAGCCAAAAGTCGTCATTACGCTCGGTCGCCACAGTATGGAATACTTTTTACCGGGAATGCGAATTAGTGCGATTCACGGCCAACCGAAGCGAATCCAATTTGGCGAGGACAAGCTTGTTATCATCCCGCTATTTCACCCCGCGGCAGCGCTTTATAATGGCAGTATGCGACAAACGCTTATAGATGATTTTGTAATGGTGCCCGAGATTATTAAAAAGATCTAAAAAGGTAAAAGCCCGCTCGTTACAGAGCGGGCGTTCACCCCTTTCTTCGACTTTCAGATCAGTGCCAGGTCCAACAGTAGTCGCTCCAGAGCTGCTTCGAACAGGTCTGGTTCGTCGAGCACTGCAACGTGCCCGGTACCGTGGACGCGCTGGCGAGGCAGGTTCGGATCGATCTGCTGGGCTTCCGCGTACATCTTGTCGCTGTCCACAACCGTGTCGTTGGTGGACTGGACGAGCCCGGTTTTCACACCGGGAAGGGGGTGAAAACCCGGGAACTCATGGACAGCCAGCAGTTCGTCACGCCATCCGCTCAAGGGGTAGGTACGGTAGCTGTGCCACAGTTCACGCAGTTCCCACTCGTTACGCGGGTGAATCGTGGTGATGTCGGCTGGTTTGAAGCTGAGCTTGCCTGCCAGCGGGCTGAGCAGGTTGAGGATGGGGCCGGGAGCCACCATCTTCAGCGCATACTTCACGACTTTGCTGCCACCCATTTTCAGGGTTGCCGCCGTTCCCACAGGATCGATTCCGGCCAAGAAAACTTTCTGTCCCGTATTCAGGGCCAGGAGCTGCTCGGCGGTCAGGAACCCGACCGGATAGCCGACGGAAAGACCCACGAACACCACTCGCTTGTAGCCAGCAGTGTGCCCGAGCACTCCGTCCACCACCGTGGCAATCTTGAATCGCTTTGGGTCGTAGGTGGCCTCCTTGACGTCTCCGTGGAATCGTAGGAAGTGCCGGAGGTTGGGGAAGACCTTGCTTCCCTTGACCCCTGAGGGGCCAAGAAGGAAGTAGAGCGTCTCCCGCTTCGTCGGGTCGTACGAGCCGTAGGTTTCAATCGTGGGCTCGGCGGACATGATCTGCCGAAGTGCATGATCGATACCAATCACGCCGAGAATGCCCACCACGAACACAATCAAAAAGAAGACCGCGGTGTTGACGATCGCGGACATGCTTCACCCCTTCCTGGGTGAGTCGAATTGTCAGAGGTGCGTAATAACAATTATAACACAAAATAACGCTTTTAGCAATTATACTCTTGCTAAGTAAATCTGGTTTTGCTATAATGAAGTTACTCGCAAAGGGGAAATTAATAGAAATAACAGATTATATCCCCGTCTTGTATTAGTGTATTAGATTTATCATTTTTTGAATGTAACAAAGGAGAACAATACAATTATGGGTCAACGAAGACTCGCTGGCGCGCAATCCGACGATATGTCAAAGCGGCCAAACTCACAAAAACCAAAGCCGAATAACAATACCGTGCTTGCAAACACCAGTACTCGTAAGGGCGAAGCCTTCAGGGCTCAGCGCCGTACGAGTGAAAACGTCAACCTTCGTGCTAGTCAGCACGTGGTAAACGTTCCAGTAAACAAATCCATCTATAACGGTTACCAGGGACGGCAGTTCAGTATAGCTGATCAGCCTAAGCGGTCCAGGAGTCCGCGCCCAACGCTAAAAGTTATGCCAATCGGCGGACTTGGCGAAATGGGTATCGGTAAAAATATGATGGCGATCGAATACGATAACGATATTATCGTCGTTGACTGTGGTTTTCTTTTCCCGGGTGCAGATTACCCCGGAATTAACTACATCACCCCTGATATTACGTATCTAGAAGAAAATAAGCACAAAATTCGTGGCCATGTGTTTACTCATGGACACCTCGATCATATCGGTGCTTTCCGCCACATTATTCATCGCATTCCGGCGCCCGTCTATGCCAGTAAATTTACACTTGGCATGATTCAGCGCACTATGGAAGAAGCAACGAGTGGCTTTGAGCCAGACTACAACGAGCTTAACCCCGAGGCTCACGAACGTGTGCAGCTGGGCGATAGCTTCTCTATAGAATTGGTTCGTGTCAACCACTCAATCCCAGACGCAACAGCAGTCGTTATTCGCACACCACTCGGTGTTCTCATTGATACCGGTGACTGGCGTTTTGAAGAAAACCCGGTTGATGGTAAAAAGTTCGACCTTGAGCGACTTACCGAAATCGCTACCAAAGAAGGTATCTTGCTTCTTATGAACGAAAGCACCAACTGTGAATCCGAAGGAACGCATAACCATGGTGAATTCGATATCCAGCACAGCATGGGTGAAGTAATGCAGAAGTATCCAAATAGCCGCCTTATCCTCAGCTGTTTCTCTAGTCAGATTCACCGTATGCAGGTAATTCTGGAAGAAGCTAAAAAGCACGACCGTAAGGTTGCGTTTGCCGGCTACAGTATGATCCAAAACCTCGAGGTTGCGCTTCGCGCTGGTGTTATTAAGGTGCCAAAAGACGTCGTCGTTAAGATGGAAGACATTGTAAAATTGCCTGATAGCAAGGTAACCATTGTTTGTACCGGTTCTCAAGGAGAGTTTAACGCCGTGCTTAACCGTATGGCGTCGGGTGCGCACAAGTTTATTAAGATTAAAAACAGCGATGTGGTCGTGTTCTCGTCCAACCCGATTCCGGGTAACGAAAAGTATGTCGTACGCACGGTCGACGGCCTTATGCGAGAGGGAAGTGATGTCATTCAAAACGGCAAATCGCACCTTACTGGCGTCGGCCCGCTCCACCTTTCAGGTCACGGCTACTACGACGATCACGTAAAGCTAATCAACGCTTTGAATCCAAAATACTACATGCCAATCCATGGAGAATTCCACATGCTTGTCCACAACGCCGAGCTTGCAGAAAAAGAGTGCGCAATCCCACGCGAAAACATCTTTGTCTGCGACAGTGGTGATGTGCTTGAATTCGACGGATCAACCGCTAAAAAAGCCGGTCGTATCCCTGTAGGGGGTATTATGTACGATGATAGCGGCGCCATGGTGAGCGAGGTCGTTCTAAAAGATCGCATTCACATGGCGAGTGAAGGTATGTTTGTGGTGATCCTTACAGTAGCACGTGGCAACGGCCGCCTACTTACCAGCCCGGACATCATCTCGCGCGGTTTCATCTACCTTCGGGATAGTGAAGAGCTGATGGGAATCATTCGCCAATACCTTAAGCAAAAAGTTGCTCGCAGTTTTGGTAACAAGAAGATTGATCTCGATGTTATTAAAAAAGAACTTAAGGATGAAATTACGCACATCCTTTACGACCAAACTCGTCGTACGCCGATAGTTATCCCAGTTATTAACGAGATCGGCGGCGGCGCGCCTCAGCAGGATCGTCAGCGTCCACAACAGGGAAACCGTCGCGACGTCATGCCGAAGCCTTCAGGAAAAACTTTCCCGGATCCCGTCGTTCCTGACACGGAAGTCATGGAGCCACTCACTAAGGTCGAAGTTCGCGACTATTAAGTAAATAATAACTTTTCGAAAAGCCTCACCCCAATACCGGGCGGTGAGGCTTTTCAGACTCCCGGGGAGGCATAGGGCGAGACTAGGGGATCGTAATACCCTCGAGCGTCCCCGCCTCAACAGTGACGGGAAAATCGTTTTGCGCAGTGAAGGAGAAACTGATCATTTGGCCATGAAGCAGAAATTCGTGTCCACCAGGAGTAGCGCACACTGCAATCAGGCCTACAGGCAGGCTGTTGCTGTCGCGCGCCATAGCAGCCAGGATCGCCTCCGGAAGCGGACTACCCGGCTCCATCGTCAGATGAAAGCGGTTGTGTCGCTTTTCGCTTCGCTCCACGCAGCAGGGCAATGCTTCGCCAGTGGAAAGCGTAAGACCGACACGAAGGGGAAACACATCTTGGGGATCTTGCCTGAGAAAAAGGCCATGCTGGAGGGGCATGTCACTCCTTTCGTAGGTTTACGACCTATGCGATTATAGCGCATTCACGAAAGCGTTAAAGCACAAGAGACTTGCAATCTGTAGTAATTTTTGCTTGGCGGATCCTTGACTTTTTGCCAGTGTTATGCTACTGTTAGCGTAAATGACAGAATCCGAAAATAAAAAATCACCCTTTACCAAACTTACAATCGAAACCCTTACTGCTGAGAAGGTACCTGATTATAAAGATACGCCTGAGACTCGTCGTGAGGCTGCACATTACCTTGCGGGTCGTCTTGATGCCATGGTGGGTGAAGATCAGGAGCCGGCTATCCAAGGATTTTATCCTGAAGGGACCAAAATTGCTCTTTCAAATAATGTTATTCTAGGTGGCGATGCGGATAGAGCCGGCTATCGCTCATATGACGGGTTGTTTAATGTCACCCGCAAAACTATCCCTGGTCAAGGGGTTAGCTACGAAGTTGCTGCCAATCATAGAGTTCCTGGCGGTCGTTTTGAGCGCAGCCTCTCTATGAGGCTTGATGATGATGGAGAACTAGCGGATCTCAGTGCCACTCGACCAGAGCGAACGGGCGAGATGAGCCAGGACGGTTCACTTCTCGATATGGGAGATATTGACGATTATATTGATGGAACAAATGGTTCTCTGTACCCTCTGAATCGCGAAACGGAAGAGATGGCCTATAGTAGAGACGGCTCTCGGGTGCGCATCGTCAATAAAAGCAAAATGCGCAAAATTGCTAAAGCCCTCAAGCTCACGCGCTAATTTGCTTTTTGTAGTAAATTTTGCTATAATATAACAGTTTTCAAACAGTAGTAAAAGACTATAATAAAAAGCATATGCCTAAAAAGAAAAAATCATCACGCTCTAAGGGGAAAGTATCGGCACCTAAACACAGTTTGCCTGTCGGCTTTTGGGCTCAAGTGGGAGCGGTTTTTCTTATCGCTATCTCTCTTCTCCTTATTGTAGCGTGGTTTGGCGCCGGTGGCCCCGTACTAGAGTGGTTCCAAAATGCGGCCGTTTCGACTGTGGGGTATGCGGTCTATGTTATCCCGCTCATTTTTATCTATATCGCAGTAGAGATTTTTAGGGCCGAGGAAAACCGTCTTCCGTTTGTCGTAAAACTTGCGGCAGTGTTGACTGTTGTGTGGTTCGCCAGTTTGTTTGGACTTATGAAAAACGGAGCCGGAGAGGCGACCGGCGGATTTGTCGGTACTACCGTAAATAGCGGCGTCCTCTCTCTTGTAGATACGGGCATCGCCGCCTTCATATATGTACTGCTTATCCTTGTAACAGCGTTATTTATGCTGAGAGTATCACCAATTACTGTTATTCGCCACCTTTGGGAATTGCTTCGCCGTGATGTAGGCGAGGACAGCGAGAATGTTCAGGTTATGCGTAAAGCCGCCTCGGTGGATGCGCCCAAAACCCGTGCTATCGGTGAGCTGAAGTTAAATGCTGGCGTTCCCACGCTCGATTCCGAAAGCGACAAAAAATCTAGCCATCTCTCTAGCCTTCGCGGTAGTGTTAAACAGGATAAGGTTGCTGAAGAACAAGCTGCTCTTGTGGCGGTGAGCGATCCCAATTGGCAACCACCTAGCGTTGACTTACTAGAGAAAAAACAATCTCCGGCGGATGCCGGCGACGTGCAGCAGAACGCCCAGACAATCCGCGATACACTGAGTGAATTTAATATCGACGTTGAGATGGAAGGGGCGAATATTGGGCCAAAGGTGACTCAATATACCCTCAAACCGCCAAGCGGCGTAAAACTTACTCGTATTACCGCACTTGAAACGAATATTGCGCTTAATTTGGCAGCTCAGAGCCTCCGTATTGAAGCACCGATCCCTGGTCAGCGCGCGGTGGGTATTGAAGTGCCGAACCGCAAGGCGGCTGATGTGCGTCTGCATGGTATTCTTACGGCCAAACAATGGAAAAATGAACACGAGCCACTTGCATTTGCAATTGGTAAAGATATCTCTGGTGAGGCCGTCGTTGGTGAACTTAACAAAATGCCCCACCTTCTTATTGCTGGTCAGACCGGTAGTGGTAAATCGGTGATGATCAACACCTTGCTTACCAGTCTCCTATACCGTAACAGTCCAAGCGAAATGAAGCTGATTTTGGTCGACCCAAAGCAAGTAGAGATGGCGCCGTATGAGGATATTCCGCATTTGCTCACCCCCGTTATTACTGAACCAGAAAAGACAATCAGCGCGCTGAAATGGGCAGTAAACGAGATGGAGCGACGCTACAAGCTGCTCGCCGAAGAAAAAATACGCGATATCAGGAGCTATAATCAGAAAATCCAATCGGGTACAAAAAAAATATCCGTTCCGGATCAGGATGGCAATGAGCAGCGCGTCGATGATGGTGCGATGCCCTATATTGTGATTGTGATCGATGAGCTGGCCGATCTTATGATGGTGGCAGCACGCGATGTCGAAGCTCTTATTGTTCGTTTGGCACAAAAAGCCCGCGCCGTGGGTATCCATTTGGTCTTAGCGACCCAGCGTCCGAGTGTAGATGTCATTACGGGGCTTATTAAAGCAAACGTGCCGGCGCGTATTGCTTTTACGGTGGCGAGTCAGATCGACAGCCGTACTATTCTTGATCAAATTGGGGCAGAAAAACTACTTGGCCAAGGTGATATGCTGCTGCTGACCCCTAGCATGAGCAAACCAAAGCGTATCCAGGGAGCCTGGGTAATGGATGAAGAGGTGGTGAAAATTGCCGATCATCTTCGTATGCAGTCTGCGCCGCAATACAATGAAGAAATCATTTCCCAGCCAGTTCAGCTTAACGGCAAGGGTGGGGTCGTAATGGACTTTGATGGTGGCGGTGACGACGATATGTACAAAGATGCGCTAAGGGTAGTGGTAGAGAGCGGCAAGGCCAGCACCAGCCTGTTGCAACGACGTCTTCGGGTTGGGTACGCCCGTGCCGCACGTATTATTGAGCAGATGGAAGAACAAGGGGTAATTGGTCCGGCTGATGGTGCCCGCCCGCGTGAGGTGCTTATTACCAACCTCGATGATCTTTCTCCAAGCGTAGAAGCATAAAATGCCCGTTGAGCGTGTTCTTGCTAAGTGGACCGAGAAATCTGATGGAGAGCATCCGGATGATCGGCGAGTTTATTTTTCGATAGAGGGCAAAAACTCTCAAGAAACGTACTTTAGCGCCGACTTTGATCATGAGCCTCGCGACCAAGTAGTGTATGGACTCGGGATGCGCGTTGAAACAAGATACAGAGGTCGCGGTTATGCGCGACGTATGCTTGGTGCCATGGCATATCTGGCTCAGCGCGAGGGTTTCGGACGGATAGAGATTCCTGTCGAATCACCGCATGTGCTGCGTGCCTTGGGGAGGTTGTTCAAAGAAGATAGCCTCCAGTTCTATGACACCGATCTCCACGATGAGGCGGAGACTCTTCTGCCAATGGAATTTCGTCAGGCCGTTGCGTCACTCGAGAGGGCATCTGACTTCGAACGAGACCTGGAGAACAGGGAGCATGGGATCGTCGTGGACGCGAAGATTACTGGTATAAAAATGAATCAGATAAGCGTGCCAATTGAGCAATCAAACTCATAGACCAACCGTTAGATCTTTACTGTGACGCTCACCCTTGTTCTGTGTTCTTCCGTGCTATACTGGTTGCGGTTATCATATAAATTTATACGCATAAGCGGGGTATAACTATGAATAAGCGTCAAGGCGCTGGGTTTACTATTGTCGAATTACTAATCGCTATTGTGGTAATAGCGGTGCTCGCGAGTGTTACCGTGGCCGCTTATTCTGGCATGCAAAACAGGGGTAAGGATGCGGAGCGTCAAACAGATATTCGCCAAATCGCGCAGCAACTCGAGATGTATTATCAAGACTATGGCTACTATCCTCCGTTTCATCAGACAACAGTCGGAATTAATATAGCTGCATGGCGAGCGGCTACTATGCCGAACTTGAAGGATGCTCTTCTCACGCCTCCTGGGGTCAGCGCACCTTCGCTTGTCAACAACACAACTCCAACCGCCAGCCAATACGGCTACCACAATAATGGCAGCTGTGTTGGGTCACAATGTAGCAGGTACCGCTTGTATTGGAGAAGTGATGCCGATGGTCACATAGAAGTGTATACAGGTGCGTCAGGCTAATGATCTTTCGTCCTTTTGGACTCTTCAGTACAACTCCACAGTTATAGAGATCTCTCCGGGACAGCCTCGGGCGAAGTGCGAATTGCTGCATGCCTCGCCCGAGGCTATTCCCTGTGCCTGTTGCCAGGATTTCACCGAAACTTGAAGGCGTCGGTTACCTTTTTGTCAGCCCTAAACCCGGACCCGTGCTTTGTTTGGCATGAGACACTGTGCTACCACGGCACCGTACAGCAGTCCCGACACCAGCATGGGGAGGAAGTCCAGAACGTTGTGTGTACTCATGCGCCAGATCACCAGGCCGAGCCACGCAGCCGTTGTGCCGCCACCCCAGATCACTAGGCCCACTTTGAAAGGGGCTAGGAGTGAGGTTTTGGCGCCGGCGTTCCCCGTTGCAACCCAACCCATGGGCTTCCCTCGCAGTGCGTCGATGATGGCGAAGGTGTGAGCCCAGCCGTAGATCATCTTGGCCGCGAACGCCCCTAGTCCGTACGACTGGCGGTGCCACATCGGAAAAACCACTAGCGTATAGAACAAACTGGGCAGAATGAACAGGTAGTTCTGCCACAACACCAGCTCGGGCAACACTATCAGCAGCACCAAGGGAATGGTAGGCATGACAAAAGTGAAGACCGCGGTGTGGATGTAGTAGAAGAACCCACTCAAGAAACACAGCCGCGAACGGAGACGCAGCTTGGTCTGCCAGAACTTCCTGGAGGTGAGCAAGCTCATCGAGCCCATGCACCACCGGTACTGCTGGGTGAGGAAAGCCGCCAGCTGATTGGGGCATGTGCCCATGGCCAGGTTGATCGGTAGGTACACCAGCATCCACCCAAATCGCTTGAGGTCAAAGCCGGTGTGTACGTCCTCGGAGTGGCCGATTTGAGTCGGTCCACCATTTTCCTCCAGCGCTCTGCGGCGGTAGATGGCATTGGTGCCTACGCAGATCGCGCCGTCGTGCTGGTTGCGCGACGTCTGGATCGTACGGTAGAACAATTCTTGTACAGCGCCCGCAGCGCGCTCCAGCCATGTTTGGACGGAGCGGACACGGAAGTACTGGGGAGTTTGCACGATGCCTACGTTCGGGTTGGCGAAGTAGGGCAGCATATGTTCCGGCATGTCGGGCCGGGGGCAGAAGTCGGCGTCGAACACCATGACAAACTCGCCGCGTGAGTTCTCGAACCCGAACTTGAGGTTGCCTGCCTTCTTGGTCTCGCCCTTGTTGGGGCGTGATAAGTAGGTGAACCCGAAATCCAAGGCCATTTGTGTGGTCTCGGCTCGTCCCTTGTCGTCCAGGCAGTACACAGTCATAAGGCCAGGGTAGGCGTCGACCATGTTCCTGACGTGTTGCCAGGTGTTTTGCAGAACGGCGGCAGATTCGCCCACGAACGGAAGAAACACGTCCACAGAAGGGAACTTCCTCCTCTTCGTCCATTCCCAGCAGGTGCGGTAGTGGGCGGTGAGGTCAAAGTTCTTCGTACCGAAGCTGACCGAAACAGAGATGACGTAGTACAGGATCGTGAATGTGATGAGGGGCATGTAGACCCACAGCACGACCGCCTGTAGTGAAAACGTCACCTGGCTGATCATCAGGCAGACAAAACTGACGAGCGAGAAGAACACGAGCACGACAGAGCGGCGCTCTATGTACGCGGTCTTTTCCTGGTCGGTTGGGGCTAATGGCAGAACCTCGGCAGTCACTTCCTTGCTCGTGCTGCTCACGAGACTGGTTGACATCGCTACCTCTCTTAGTAGCCGACAAAAATAAGTACCGCGACGTTTGCGGCACTCAAATATAAACTATAATATGTTACCGACTCGTGGTCAATGATACACATAATATATGTGGATAAGTTGTGGAGTGCGTAAAAGCACTTGCATTTTAAATGTATAAGATTACAATCGTAATGTTATAAAAAGCTATGGCATCTCCAATTTTTCGGAGCTGCTATTTTTAATGCTTAAAGAGGAGGTACCTATGGCAAGATTACCGAAAAGCGGGGCGGACGATGGCATATGGGGAGAGATTCTTAATCAGTTTTTGCTAATGGAGCATAACTCAGACGGTACATTGAGGGAAGATGGAACCCTTGGGCGCTACTACGAGAAGCAGGCGACTGGAATTCCGGAAGGGGACCTCTCGTCGTCTCTGCAGATAAAGCTGAATGGTAAAGAAAGTACTGCTAACAAGAGTAGTAGTACATCTCTTGGGTCATCCGATGTCCTTTACCCCACCCAAAATGCAGTAAAAACGTACGTGGATACGCAGGTTGCCAGTGGCGTAGTGGCAGATGCGACCACTGTAACCAAGGGAAAACTGCAATTAACAGGGGACTTGGGCGGAAATGCGAGTTCGCCCACAACTCCAACGGCAGTTCATAAAACTGGCGACGAAACGGTAGCGGGCATAAAGACGCGTACGGGTCGGGACGAGTATATAGCCGATAACTTTTCTATTACCAACCCTCCCATACGATTTCGCAATACCAATACGGGCAACGGTGAAGATGCAAAGGGCAATTTGATTGAGTGGGGTATGGAAATGCAGGCGGGAGTAAACTACCCTTATGGTGTTGCTACCAATGCTTATGCCCAAAACCCTACGGCAACCTTTACCGTTCCAACGACAGGGTATAAAAAACTAGGATGGATTTTGACGCATTACGATAGCCCGACATCGACAGGAGAAGCGGTGCATCAACATCTGAACCTAGAGACGGTAAAAGCTGATTATCTCACCGTGGTTACGAGGTTACAGATATCATTCGGTGAGGATATAGCCCTTGTTTCATTTCCTAATAGTCACGTGAAGGTGTTTAATGACAAGAACTTTCAGATTGGAACCGATGCGAGCGGTGCTTATATAAAACACGATACGGCGCTTGCCAAAATTATTGTGAGTGGTGCGACAACATGGCGCTGGGCTTCTACGGCTGAGTACGTTTCGGCAGCTCCTGGTGGAATTATGTTTTTCGGCGGTGTCAACGGAGAATCTGTTAATCGGTTTAGCGTGAATACAAGTGGTCGCATGGAGTGGGGCTCAGGGGCTATTACACGGGATACAAATCTCTATCGAAGTGCAGCCGACACCTTAAAAACCGATGATAAATTTATTGCGGAAGGTGGCATTAATGTTGGCTCCACACCAACTCCGCCTGCTTCGGCTTCAGCTGCTGGTGTAGCGGGTGATATTCGGTACGATGCAAACTTTATATATATTTGCACCGCGACCAACACATGGCGAAGGGCAGCTTTAAGCGCGTGGTAGATTGCGAAACTTTGTGGCCGAATAAACTATGACAAAGCCCCGAAGGGCTTGCCATGGGGCATGCTCCTTTCGGGGCGAGCGAGGTGTTAAAAGGGGACTCGCGTCTGGGGTCAGCGCCGTCGCGGTCGCCTGAGATCGAGCGTCATGCTGTTTCCGTCTCCGATCTGAAGGCCGGTCTGTGTCTGCAGGTCGGCCAGACGGTTTCTTCCGTTGTCTCGCACTGCCGAAATGCCACCGCCTTCGAAGAAAATGGTGGCATTCTCTCCCATCTTGCCGTCGATTACGACGACGGTTGACCCTCGCGGAACGGCGGCGCTACACGCGGCGAGGTTGCTGATCGAGCGGAACCCCTCTACGTACTCGTTCTGGTGACTCTTCACCATACGAAAGGGCTGCTCCCCGACAAGTGAGACCTCCACCTCCGTACCTGAACCGTCACGCAGGTAAGCCGCGCAAAAACCGGATCGGTCGAAGGTGTAGCCCTCGTCAACATGGATTTGACGCGACTCACCCGACACTTCAAACGCAAGGATAATACGACTCATCGTTGCTCCATTTGAATCGGTGCCCTTAAAGACAAGAATATCTTAACATATTGCAAAATGTTTTCGTAGTTGCTAGCACCCAGTGCAATTGACATGCCCGCAATTAAGTTGCATTATTATATATAGGCCAAATGGTTATTCGTAAGGAGGCATGATGCGCATTTTAGCGCTTCTTGTGGGACTGGTCATGTGCGCAGTCACTGCTTGCGGGACTTCCTCGTCGGATACATCGTCCGATGGAAGTCCGTGCAAAGTGGTAGGACGTCAGAACTTGCAAGCTGACGATCCCCTGTGTATCGATCTGGAAGAGTTTGGTCCATCACGACGCAATGCGGTCATTGATGGCCACAGTGTGACGTACTGGAACTACGATGGCCCGAGTGTCGCCTGGGTTCCTCAGGGCATTGAAGGTGTCGCCTGGGCTCCCGGGGACATTCAGGCTGCGATCAAGAAGTACCCCCACGTTCACGTTGAAGTGCATCGATACGCGGACGGTCACGACACCGTCAGTATCGAAGCCTCGGAAAAGTGCCCGGTTGAGGAGTGGGATACTCGGGAGGTGAATCTGGGTTGTTCACGCTTTCCACTCATGTATTTTCAGATGATCGAGCGGTCCGACGCGGCCGTGCTGTTATCGGAGGCGATGGTTAACGGTCTGGAAGCCGACGCCGAGTTTCAGGGTGGGGACGTAGTGATCTACGCGTTCTTTGTCGTGACGCCCGACCCCATCCGCCCCGATGGACATCCATACGCCGGTTAGCCCGGATCGAAAGGTGATAGAGCCTGTCGATCCGGGCTCTATTGCTCTCTGGTATTTCTCTCCAAATTCTGGTAAAATAAAGGTGTTAATAACTCGGCTTGTAAATAAGAACAAGCATCCAAATGGATTCCAGAGGAGGAAATCATGAAAGAATACGAACTGACCGTTCTAATTCACCCCGATTTAGAGGTTAATCTTGATGCGCCACTCGAAAAAGTGCGTAGCATCATCAAGAACGCAGGTGGAGAAATTACCCGCGAAGATAACTGGGGTAAAAAGAAGCTAGCTTACCGCATTAACCGTGAGGATTTTGCCATGTATGTCTACTTTGACGTTCAGCTACCTGCTGACGCGCCATTGAAAATCAGCAACACACTCAATATTACCGACGAAGTACTCCGCTACCTGCTTGTAACGGTAGACGAGAAAGCTAAAAAAGCACTCGAGCAAGCAGCAAATAGCGATAACGAAGCAAAAGACGAAGAATAGAAGGGGAATCATATGGCCAAAAGTATCAACCAAGTAATTTTGATGGGGCGCCTTACGCGCGACCCAGAAACCCGCACCACAACGAGCGGTAAAACGATTGCAAGTTTCAGTCTTGCGGTTGATAGAGGCGGTCAGGATGATGCAACCGACTTTTTTGAAGTAACGGCTTGGGAAAAACTTGGCGAACTTGTTAGCCAGTATCTTTCAAAGGGACGCCGCTGCCTTGTGCAGGGCCGTCTTCGCCAAGATAGCTGGGATGACAAGGAAACGGGTAAGAAGCGCAGCCGTATAGAGGTAGTAGCGACAGACGTTACCTTTCTCGACGGTCCAAGCGGTGACAGCGCAGGTGCAGCCGCACCCCGTTCTTCCAGCTCTAATGCTTCAAGCAAAAAATCCGATGATGTTGTTATTGAAGACATCGACGACAAACCTATTGATTTAAGTGAAATTCCATTCTAAGGAGAATACCATGGTTCTAACAAAGCGATTTAAAAAAGATACGCCTGAGTACTTTGACTACAAAGACGTTAAGACATTACAACGCTACGTTGATGCGTACGGACAGATTGAACCTGTGACAAAGACCGGTCTTAGTACAAAACAGCAGCGCCAGCTTGCAACAGCAATAAAGCGCGCACGTCATCTTGCACTTCTTCCATTTGTTGCGTCTAACTAGGAAGTCGGCATGGCAGAACGTGAACCGGTAAAAAGTGCAGTTGCCGTTATTGAAACGGCAGAGAGCTACGTATTACAGCGGCGGCCTGATCTTCCCGGAAGGTTGGCATATCCAGGTATGCTACAATTTTTTGGCGGCCACGTTGAGAAGCACGAAGAAAGTGGGGATGAGGCTGCTGCTGTGGCTCGTGAACTTACAGAAGAAGCAACTACAGCCTTACCCACGGAAGCCTTTTCTGAGTATTGGAAAGGCGAGTTTGAAGGAACGGGAAAGCGGGGCGAGCCCGTTCTTCGGCACGTTGCTGTGTATCATTTTGCTCTGACCGCATTGGGCCGCGAGTCACTTTCTTTACGCGAAGCAGGCGAGATTGTTGATATTCCAAAAACGAGGGAAGCCTTGAAGGCGAGCGCGCACGAGCTGACGCCCTTTGCTTATAAAGTGCTAGATGAACTCATTTCCAGGCAGGAATCCGATGCGACAGCTTAATGTAGCATTGGGGATTATCTGTCGGGGTAATAACTATTTGCTCCAGCTTAGAAGGAGCGATCCTGCCATTGGCGCGGCGGGCCGAATCGGTGCATTTGGGGGGAAAGTTGAATCCAGGGAGACTGCTGCCGAAGCGGTATGCCGCGAGCTCAGCGAAGAAACGACACTAACACCCCTGGCTGAAAACCTGAAGTATATCGGTGAGCTTGATGTAATTTCAGATCATCAGCTAGAGGAGGTGAGTGTGCATGCTACGGTATATTGCCTCGAAGTAGATGCAAGCACCAAGGTGCATGCCAAAGAAGGGGAGCTTATGACAATGAGCAGAGCTGAAGCCCTAGAGCAAATAGACCGCTTAACACCTGCAACACGAGTGTGTTTTGAACAGCTTATTTTAGAAAAGGAGCAATAATTATGTATCAGCCAACAGATTTAAAAAAAGGAACGGTCGTACAGCTAGATGGTAAGCCATATCGCGTTGTTGAGTATGGCCAAAAGGTAATGGGTCGGGGTGGCAGTATCGTAAATGTTCGTTTGAAGAATCTGATCGACGGAAGCGTTATTCCTAAAACATTCAAGGGACAGGATAAAATCGAACCAGCGGAAGTGAATAATAAATCTGTTCAATATCTCTACCGCGATGGTGACATGTTTTTCTTTATGGATCCGGAGAACTTTGAGCAATTTGAGCTTCCACTGGACATTGTTGATACGGCTGCCGCTTACCTAAAGGAAGGTGATATGCTTTCACTTCAGTTCTTCGGTGATACGGTGATTAATGTTGAGTTGCCGAAAAATCTTTATCTTGAGGTTACCTATACAGAAGCTGTCGTTAAAGGTGACACAACAAGTAGTGTGCTTAAGGATGCAACCCTTGAGACCGGGTTATCGGTAAAGGTGCCAGCATTTATCAAAGTTGGCGACGTCATCTCTGTTGATACGGCTACGGGCGAATACCGCGAACGTAAAAAATAATTCTATAAGGAATGTTACAATGGGTCTACGGGTATGATCCATAAAAAACAAAAAGTTACTCCATGGTTTAAACGCTTGAAAATCTCAAAACGCGCGCTTGTCATTGCTGGCGCCGTTTTTGTTTTCCTTATCGTTGGTGTGCAGCTCGTGTATCCTTACGGAAGAGGATTGTGGTTTGCAAGCGTTGCTGGCCATTCAGCTCGGCTTGCCACCCATGAAGAAATGGCCAAACTAGTGGCCGACGCTTTTGCTGCCTCGCGGGTAAAGGTGAGTGTGGGCAAAGACAAGACGGTAGAGTTTGATTTAAAACAAGCCGGTGCGGAGCCAAATACGGAAGCCATGATTGCCCAAATGAGTAATTATCCATTGTGGCTCCGCTTTATTCCCGGGTCTATTTTGTGGCAACAGGGAAATGTCTCGGCTGCCGATGTGTACTTTACGAATAAGCCTTTCAAAGCTTTTATCGACGAAAAAGCAAAAGAATTAAGTTTTCCACCTCAAAACGCGCGCTTGGCAATAAAAGATGGAAAACTTACTGCAGATGAGGCGATAGAGGGAAGCGAAGTAAAGGCCGATGCTTTGCTTGATGCGATAAGCCGAGCCGACATTATCTTAGGAAAAACCACAACCATCGAAGCACCTACAAAACGGCTCAAGGCCGAACGTTATTCAAAAGATTTAGCATCGGTACAAAAAGATGCCGAGGCGGCATTGGCCCACACGGTAGTCATAAACGCTGGCTCAAAGACGTTCACGCCCTCTAAGAGCGAGATCGCCTCCTGGATTTTGCTTGACGATACAAATGGAAGGGTGACACTCTCTATCGATAAGGAAAAGATTAAGGTTTATCTTGAGACGATCAACAAAGAGGTGGGCACTCCAGCTGGTCAAACCAATATTACGATAGTCGATGGCCGCGAAACGGGTAGAACAACAGGGGAGTCGGGGCGAGTTATCGATGGCGAAGCGGCCGCGAGTCAAATTGCCCAGAAGCTTCTCGTACCTCCAGCGACCATTACCCTTGAAGCCCCTTTTGTTGAAATTCTGCCAAGCGTCATTTTTAACAGTAAGTACACGGCATCGGAGGCGGGATTGCAAGCCTATGTCACTGACCTTGCGAATACCAAGAATATTCGCATCTCTATTCAGCAGCTCGATGGTGCACGCTGGACGGCAAGTGCCCGTGCGAACGAAAGTACCCCAAGTGGCAGTACCTATAAACTGTATGTCGCACTGGTATTGTTCGATAAAATGGACAAAGGCGAGATCCACTGGGACGATCCGATGCTTGATACTACCGTCGCAGGCTGTTTTGAGCGGATGACTGTTGCCTCGACAAATCCGTGTGCAGAGGCTTGGATAGCGCAGTTTGGCCGTCAGTATATTAACGATTTTATTCATGCACGCGGATTTAGCAATGTCACGACCTTTACCGCTGGTGATGCGGCCAGAACGACGGCTGCTGATCTTACAAAATATATGACCGGCTTGTTTGACAGTAGTCTGCTCAGCGGCGCACACCGCGATCGCCTGCTTAATTCACTAGGGCGGCATCCGTATCGTTATGGAATACCGACAGGGAGCCGCGGAGTTGTGCATGACAAAGTGGGTTTTTTGTGGGATTATATACATGACGCGGCTATTGTGCAGCACCCTAAAGGAACGTATATCATGACAGTTATGACAAAAGGGTATTCCTACGCGACGATTGCCAATATTACCCGAGAAGTAGAAAGAATTATGTACCCATGACCAAAGGTCGGCTCGATATTACATTAACCAAACAAGGAATTGCGTCCTCACGCTCTCAGGCGGAAAGTTGGGTGCGTCTTGGTAAAGTGACAGTCGATGGAAAAACCGTCACAAAACCCGGCCATTTCGTTAGCGAATCGGCCATACTAAAGTTACAGGCAGACGAACAGTACGTTAGCCGAGCAGGGTTGAAACTGGCCAGCGTTGCCAAACTACTGAAGCTTGACTTTAGGAGTAAAACGGTACTCGATGTTGGGAGTAGTACAGGCGGGTTTACGGATTATGCGCTGAAACACGGTGCGAAGAAGGTATATGCCGTCGATGTCGGGACAGACCAGTTGCACCCAAGCTTGCAAGGGCATCCGTTAATAGAACTCCACGAAAAGACCGACATACGGGACTTCTCTCTTAAAGACAAACCCGATATCATCGTAATCGATGTCTCGTTTATTAGTCTTCGGGAGATTTTGCCTCACATAGCAAAGCATCTCAGCGGAAAAAACACGCAAATTGCCGCCATGCTGAAGCCGCAATTCGAGGCAGGAAGAGAACAGACAAACAAGGGGGTGATAAAAAATGACGCTGTTCGCCGCCAGATACTCAAAGATTTCGAAATCTGGGCTAAGCAGTATTTTGTAATTAAAGACAAACGTGACAGCGATGTGCACGGGGCAAAAGGCAACCAAGAACGGTTCTATTTATTACGTCGCAGCGGATGAGCTCGTGGGTGCGGCAAGTAGTCTCTCCTTGTACCATTCTGGAGAGTCGGCGGGCTCCAGTTTCTGTATAAGTGCCTGGACAACTTCGGGATGCAAAGTGACTCCTGCTGCCATAGCATTGTTCATTATCCATTTGGCGGTGATATTATTTGTGTTGGTAAACCCTGAGGTGATCGTTTGTACATCTATAGAGGCTGTCAGATTGCGATAGATGGCCATGGCGTTCGTTTCATTCGGCTCTACAAAGGCCTGGGCGTAATCGGGTAAGTGGTAATGATCTACTCCCGGTGGGATGACCGCTATAGCAAGTGCCGCCTGTGGTCCGGCCGTTTTTGAAATAAGATCATAGAGTTCATTCATTGATGCCGTTCCTTTTAAAACGTCGTTAAATAACTCGGAATACTTTCCGTCTGTCATAGCATTTAAAATATTGGCATGAACCATTGTCTCTGGATACGCAGCCTGGCCGCCTGCAGCAAGAATAGCCATTCGTTCTTCAAGGCCATTGCCTATATCGCTTGTGGTAGATACATCTCTTTGGGTGTGCCCATATTCATGCACAGCCGCTTTGACGGCGCTGTGGTGAGAGATGCTTTTCGGGTCAAGGATGGCCGCTGCGGTTCCTTTATCGAGAACAAGAAGGGCTTGTCGGTCTCGTGTCGGTTTGCGTACAAAGGCCGGAGGCATGACGATCCCCTGTGAGGACAGGGAGGCGGACCATTCTTCCTGTATGGCTTTTGGGTTGTCTGATGGTGTATTCAGGCCACTGTCGATAGACAGGACGGCAAGTTCAAATTTACGCTCCGTTTGAGGGGTAATGCCTCCAAGCTTTTGCCGAGCTGCCACGATGATTGGATCGTCGCTTGTTTCGAGCCACTCACGTACTCTATGAGTCAACTCATAGTCAATAAGTTCAGGGAGTCGTTGTTCGACTTCCGCCTCCATTGCACTTTGCCGCTCCTCCCCAAGTATTTGACTGACAATCTGCTTTGCTTCGTCGGTGTGCTCGAGGTTTTTGTTCCATTCGGCAGCTGCTTTGACGAGCGCATCGGCACCCGGTCTCATCCACGCATCTGGAGCTATCTCTACTCCATCGAGCAAGAGCTCTTCTTCTGACACAGGAGGAGTATCGTCAATCTTTTCATTTCCTAGATTATTAGGGGATTCTGTTTGTGTTTCTATATTCACGATGAGATAATATCACATCCACTCGGGAAAGTCAGCCACTACACGTTAAAGCGGAATTCAACAACATCATCGGGTTGCATAACGTATTCTTTGCCTTCGGTGCGGACTTTGCCGGCGCTTTTGGCTGCGGCTTCCGAGCCTGCTTCGATAAGGTCGTTATAATTAACAACTTGTGCGGCAATAAACCCACGTTCAAAATCCGAATGGATAACTCCGGCTGCCTGAGGGGCGGTGTAACCTTTCTTGATCGTCCAAGCGCGAACCTCTTTCGGTCCTGCCGTTAGGTAGCTCTGAAGGCCTAGGACATCATAAGCAGATTGGATCATCTGTACAAGACCGGTCTCGCTGACGCCGTAGCTTTCTAGTAGCTCTTCGGCATCACTTTCATTAAGGCCTTTTAATTCTTCTTCTAGTTTGGCACACACGAACACGATTTTATTTGGGGTAACCAAATTGGTTAATTCGGCCTTTCGCTCGTCATTGGTAAGAGTCTCTTCGTCGACGTTAAAGGCATAAATAACTGGTTTGGCGGTAAGAAGATTGAGGTCTCTTACATATTCTTGATTAAGCTCGGCGGCCTGCGAGAGTGGAGTACCACTCTCAAGGGTGCTTTTAAGACCAAGCAAGTAGTCGACGCCGGCACGAGCGACCGGGCTGGCTTTTGCTTCTTTTTGGAGTTTTGGTAGGCGATTTTCAATACTCTGGATGTCAGCGAGGATAAGTTCGGTATTGATGATCTCGATATCATCACCAGGGTGAATCCGATTGGCAACGTGAACAATATCTGTATTCACAAAAGCCCGGACAATATGGATAATAGCGTCACATTCACGGATGTTGGCTAAAAATTTATTGCCGAGGCCCTCGCCCTTTGAGGCGCCGGAAACTAGGCCGGCTATATCAACAAAAGTAACGGTAGCAGGCACAACCTTATCGGTGTTATAGAGCTCAGCCAGCTTTTCGAGGCGCTTATCAGGAACGGGAACAATACCCGTATTGGGTTCAATTGTTGCAAAAGGGTAATTTGCGGCTAAGATGTCGTTGTTGGTTAGGGCGTTAAAGAGGGTGGATTTCCCCACATTCGGAAGCCCGACGATGCCAATTTGAAGTGAACTCATACCCGCCTATTTTAACAGAGGTTAGGATTTTGTGCTACCGGGTCGCATTCTTTGCTTGCTTACGGTAATAATCCTTCCATGCTTCATAGTAAGGACGGCCTGTCATTATCTCTGCTTCTTTTTTGTCCAAGATCTCACGGCCTCGTTCTCGAAGATCTTTTGGGAGCATTTGCGCTACTCCCTCCTTGAAATCTTCCATTTGGGAGAAATTATACTTGTTAAGCAGTTCCTCGATGTCGTCGATACAAGTAGGGCCAAGCAGAGCTTCCATTTTTCCAAACGTGGCACCCGGACCCTTTCCGTTGATTGCCGCCAGTATAAGTTCATCCTTTAGTCCAGGCGAGAGCTCATCAAGCGTTTGCAGCACCATGAGCTCGGATCCATAACGGAGATCTTCTGTACCTGTTGCAATTTGCCGGAGGCTTTCAATAGTTGCTTCGTTGACCCACAGGGCATATCGGTAGCCACGAACTTTATTGGTTTCTGGCTCATGCCAGTATGTTTCAAGCCGTAGGCCATTACGCATATTGGCTTCTCGTTTTGGCAATTGTTGGCGTCCCGCTGCGAGCATGCCATGTATTGTTTCATGGGCAACCACTTCGTCACAGATTTGCTCGTAGAATGCCTCAGCATCTTTTGCGGAATTCATGTGGTGTGGAATTTCTGCGCTCCCAATCCAAATTTGTCGGCTAGCACCGTCAAAGCCGCCGCTTTGAAGCCATTTGTTGGCTAAATTATCAACGACTTTCATGTCAGTGGCAGCTAGTCGAGAGGTAAGCAGTTGTTTCATGTTCTCCTGAGCGGTAGGGTCATCAGGATAAAGATATTCTGCCGTTTTTGTAACAACCAATTGCTTGACGTCGGATAATCTCTCGTTAAGAACTTGCTCCACCTCGCTCATTAGGTTGTTGCGCGCTTCAACGAACTTATCCGGATCGGTACTTGGATTAATGTCATATAACTTCGCCTCTTGTGAAAGTTGGGCCTTTTGCGGATCATTAAAATCCTCCGCATAGCTCAGTAACTCCTCGCCATTATTAAATTGGCGTATCGGCCTTTCTCGGGAGGGTACGTACACTTCTGGCGTATCAATGATAGGCTCTGCTAGCAGTAAATGTTCTGTCATTTTTTTGTTTTACTTTCGTTTCGAGGTTAGTGGTATATTACCATAAAATAGATACTCTGTCTAGACTAGGGGTTACGCGAAGAGGCGATACTATACAGTGATTCATGTAGCTTGGCCCACGATGCTGTTAGGAGCATGCTTAGCGGAAGTTTAATTTGAGACTCTTATCTAATTCGAGAGGATATACTCATCCGAATATCACTATACTGATCGAAAGTGAACTCATGGATAATTTGTAGGAGAGGTAGTAGCATTGACATGAAGGTACTGGTATGTTAATATATATGAAAGTAAAGCTAAAACAAATATGCATCATAATCACGAAAAGACTCCATCTACGCTCAAAGATAAGTCCGATTTACCTGGAAGTGCGATTCAGGGGTGGAATCTATTTAGGGAGCATGTTGTCGACGATAAAGTAGAAGGGTTTACGGCACCTGATGGCAAGTATTTTCCGCTTGCTGATGATGAGTCGGTTGTACATATAAGGGAGGGAGATCAGCGACAGACTTTCATACAAACACCCGAAGGCCGTATCCCTTTTGAGGAATGGGGTCCTAGGGTTGTTGCCGACAATATGGAGCGTCTCGGCGATGCTGGTGAAGTAGGCGAATACCTTATGCCGTTTTATGCCGCCGCTCTTGCAGCAGACCCTCGGCTTCAGAATGTGCTTGTAAACCCTTCTGGTAGCAAGGAGAAAAAAGTTCTTGGTAAGACCGGAGGATTCGCTGTTCACCAGGGAAAGACGGAAAGTGGAAGATACGAAATTACTTTTAATACGGAAGATGGCTGGGGGCATTTTGAGGATCTTCTCAGCGCAAGGCGCGCCTCAGTTAAAGTATCTGCTGAAAAAGCCGGATTAGATGGCGAAAAGATGGATGCAAAGACACTAGCAGCATTTATATTCCTCCATGAATTAGGCCACATCGTTGATTATATGGACAATGCGCCCACGCTTGAGGAATCGACTGCACGTCGTAAAAAAGATATGGACAGTCTGCCGTGGGCGGGTTGGAATCCTGCTAGCTTAGCTAACTATCTAAACTCTGATGAAGGGAAGTTATATTGGTCTCAGAACGCTGAAGAATGGCGAAGGGCGGGGTATGCGGATGCTGGTGAATTTCTTCGCCGTCAGGAGCAGCAATATCATGCCCTAGAGACGGAAGACAACCCCGACCAGTTTGCTGCCAGAGTACTACGCGAACTGCGAGAGAGTCAAGATATTTTACTGGCAGCTTAGGTGGCTAACCCTTAATGAGCGGGTCAAACCTGTTATGATGGAACTATGAAATATGGAACGTTGACGTTTGAGCGTGCATCTGATGTGCCTGAATTATTGGCCGAACCCGTACAAAAATACCTGCGTACTCATAAAACACAAGATGTATGGGTGAGCAGGATCGATCCGTCGTTAGCAGATACGGCGGCATTTTGTGAAAAGTATGAAATCGGTCTGGAAGTTTCTGCAAACTGTGTCGTTGTCGAAGCCAAACGCGGTGAGCGTGTGTGGTATGCAGCCTGCGTCATTTTGGCGACAACACGCGCAGATGTAAATGGAGTGATACGTAAGGCGTTGGATGCGCGCAAGGTTTCGTTTGCACCGATGGAGATTGCCGTTTCACTTACGGCCATGGAGTACGGCGGCATCACGCCTATCGGGCTTCCCTCGGAGTGGCCGATATTTATTGACAGTCAAGTGATGGCCCAGCAAAAGCTCATCGTCGGCAGCGGCATTCGCGGTTCAAAAGTTATTACCACGCCAGAGGTGCTTAAGAGCTTGGAAAATGCTCGCGTGGCAGATATCGTCAAGAAGTAATAAAATCTTTTGTTCGGTCCCGCACCCCAGCCTATAAAAAATGCTGGGGTGCAGGCACTGTTCAGTGTTGATGGGCTGGTTCGGCAGCGGGGTCGAAGACCTCGACTGCTTCGTCTAGCTGGAGCGTGATCACCCCCACTTCAATGTCAACGGCCTGAATGGCAACCAGAGGCACCGCCTTAATGCGTCCCACATCTCGAGCCAGCGGAACTGGCTCTCCTTTGTTGATGAGTGTCTTCTGAATCTCCGCGAACAGGAGCGCCGTTCGTTCCTTGAACCGTGCAGAGAGGTGGATCGATGGCGACAGCGGGTCCGCATCAATAGTCCACGTCATACCTTTCGGCGTGTCGAGGACTTCAAAACGCGCGTAGGCTGCTATGGCCGGGGAATCGATGGCGCGGATGTGCGCCTTGTCGCCGACCCTCATGACGAACGGTGAAGCCGTGGAAGGTCTGAATTCGTGCCGCATGTCCTCTGGGTCGATAACGCGCTCATGGCCACATATGTTGCACAGTTCCGCCGTGGCTGCCTTGATGGCATCCCACATCGGGTCGTTGCTAGCGAAGAGCCAACGGCTGCTGGGCAGGTTGATGAACACACGGTGAGTGAGTTCGCTCCGCTTGGTGACGATCAGCTCGCATGCCGCCCGATAGTGTTCGGGATCGGAAATGGCGGCGCGAGGGTTGGTCTTGATATAGCCCAACGCTGCGTCCAATGTGTCGAACACGAGAATCACCTTCTCTGGTGTATGCTGACAGGTACATACTATATTTTGACATAAAAAGTATAATGTAGCAATATATGAGGCATGCGGCGGCAAGTTGCTATAAGTATCATGCTTATGCTACTATTAGCTCAAAAGTAACTAAGGGCGAGCTACTCTATAAAATGAAAAAGTACCTTCGATACATTATCCTGGCCGGCATCGTAGTGGTTGTAGTGTGCGCTAGTTCGGCTATCGCGGTATTTTTGAGCCTTCGTAACAGCTCAACATCCGACCAGGCGGATTCTGATAAACAAACAGAAACTGCTCAGTCAAAGCAAGTAGCAGAAAAAAATAATGAAGCCGACAAGTTAGCTTATAGCGGTGACGTGCAAGGTGGCATAGCAGTGCTGGATGAAGCTATTAAGAATAGTTCAGATTCGCATGCAAAATTCCAATATTATTCGCAAAAAGCATTGCTTCTATTTAATAACAATAAGCTGGACGAAGCGCTCGTAGCAGCCAAACAGGCATTTGAGCAGGAGCAAACCCAAGACGGAGCGGCATTTATAGGGCAGATTGCTCGTCAGAAGGGCGATCGCAGCACGGCAATTGAGTACTATAAAAAGGCGATCGAACTCGTCGATACCAGTGGCAGCCCAATGGGTGAAAAAGATAAAAAATATTATTCAGATATTGTAGCCGAACTGGAGAGCGGAAAATAATGCGGAGCAAACACCTCGACTTAAGCTGGTTTGGTAAAAAGCATTTCTTTATTTTGGCAATTATCGCCACCCTAACGTTCAGTGCCGTGTATGCGCTTACGTCGTCGGCTGCATGTTTTGGCGGTACGCTTATGGGACGAAGCTGTTATCGAGGTTATTTCAGTAATACGTACGACCAATGGGGGGATAATGTTCTTCCGGAAATTAAAAACGGCCAGGCACTGCCGACAGTGGACGTTTATAATGCAGATACGCTTTATGGTGCACTGCGTGCTGCATACTTTAGCGGTAACGCCCAGCGTCGTACCGGTGCTGCGTTTATTTACAACACGATGATGGGCTACGACGGGCCTGGCGTGGGCAAGAATATTAGCGAAGCCCAGTGGAGCCAGCTTTATAATTATTTGAAGCCACTCGATGATGCAGGTAAGATAAGTTGGTTTGGTAATGTCAGCGACAATACGAATAGTTATTGGCAAGGGCCTAATACCGATGATGACGCCTACTATGGGGAATTTAAGAATGAAGCGGGTATTCTTATCCGCGACTACAACGACACTGTCGTTTACAAGTTGTTGCGTCGCTGTGCGAACCCGATTGGTGATGCGCTGGGAATTCCTCAACCTCAGAATTATACGCTCACACCGCGGATAAATGATATATATCCTAATGATGTTGTTGAAGCAGGAACAAAGATGTCGGTGACAACACGGGTAGATAACGTTGGGAATGCTGCAAGCCAGAACACCCAATGGGAGGTGACGCAGATAAATGTGAATCCTGGCCAGAAGGCGCCCCATGAGGATGAGAATGGCACCATTTCAGGCGAAGCACCGTGTCAGAGTAATGGAGGGGCACCAGTAGGAAATTATTTTACGAGCGCCGTTGCAACCTGTCGCAATGTTGATAAGGGAACTGGGAATTTTCCGCTTAATACTTCCATAGGCCCGGACATCGATAACATCAATATTGGCGATATTCCCGTGGGAACGAGAGTATGTTTTGCTTTCTCTGTTCAGCCAAGGTCAAATCTGGACGCCGCCTGGGCACATTCGAAACCAGTTTGCACGGTCGTTGGTAAAAAACCGAAAGTCCAAATATGGGGCGGGGATGTGAATGTCCGGGGCCAGATAGATACGAGCACTTCCACTAAAGATGTGAGTGGCACGCAGCAGACCTTTGGAAGCTGGGTAGAGTATGGCGCTTTCTCGGTAGGGGTGAATTCCCGTTTTGCTTCCGGCTCGGGCCTTAACGGGCAGACCGACAATGGCCAACTGGCGTGGAGTAAGCTGACCTTTGCAAATAAGGATGATACTGGCGCTGATTCATTTGGACGATACACTACCGGTCCAGGATTTCCCCCTGTGCCTAACGTGGCTAGCTTCTTCGCTTCATTATCTAATAGGCAGTCTGCAGGCGCGGGTGGAGACATTAGTGGATTAGGATACACCAATGGTAGCCCTATCGTCGTTAATACGGCTGGTGACCTAACAATAACGAATAGTGATATCCCCGCCAATCATTCGGTAGTGATTCTTTCCACGGGAAAGGTGACGATCAATGGTTATATCAGGTACGCGAACGGACCATTTACCTCTGTAAACCAAATACCACAGGTGGTCATTATTGCAGCGAATATCGACATATTAGGTTCGGTACCGCAAATAGATGCCTGGCTAGTGTCGAGTGGTACGATCAACACTTGCTATGATTTTACTGGTAACCTTACGTCGGGCAAGTGTACTTCGCGGCTTGAGGTAAACGGACCTGTCATAACAAACAGGCTGGTCTTAAATCGTACGGCTGGTTCTGATCCCGGACCCGCTTCGGGCGATCCGGCGGAACGCTTTAACTTGCGCGCCGATGCCTTCTTGTGGGCGAACCTACAGGCAAGAGGTGGCAATAAGGCTCAGACGGTTTATTCTACCGAACTTCCTCCTCGTTTCTAGTCATCTTAGCGATAGCCCTTGCCAGATAGCATGATGCTTATGTATAATAAAAGCCAATATGGCATTACTCAAAGGCGTGGGCGATTTCTTTGCACTTGATATAGGTACCAATGCGGTGCGTGTAGTGCAACTTGCTCATAATGGCCAAGATAATTGGACGCTTCAACACTATGGTTACGCCACCGTAGACATGAAAACAACCGCAGCCAATACTAAAGAGTCCGGACGACGCTTGGGCGAGATAATTATGACAGCCGTAGGTCAGAGCGGTATTAAAACGAAGGACGTCGCTATTGGACTGCCTTCACAAAAGACATTTACAACGGTTATTGATGTTCCGATGATGAGTGAAGCCGAGCTCCGAACCACCATTAAGTACCAAATTGATCAATATATTCCTATGTCGATCGATGAGGCAAAAGTGGACTGGGTACTCTTGGGTCAGTCGGCGCATAATCCGCAGCAACAAGAAGTACTACTAGCGAGTACGGCTAACAGTTATGCGGAGGAACGGCTGGAGTTTATTGAGGGCCTAGGGCTTAACGTTATTGCAGCCGAACCTGATCCTATTGCAATTGTACGTTCGTTGCTTCCAAGTGGTGTTCAGGATGCACGCTTGATTATCGATGTGGGCGAATTAGCCACCAACCTTGTTGTCACATACGCAGACGCACCCCGGCTTGTTCGCACTATCCCTACGGGATTACAGTCACTCGTAAAGGCAGCTGTCCAGAACTTAAATGTCCAGGAAGACCAGGCGCGCCAGTTTATCGTTAAGTTCGGGTTAGCCCCTGATCGGCTTGAGGGCCAGGTATTCCATGCCGTAGAGAGCGTGCTCGATGGTTTTGCTGCCGAACTGGTAAAATCTATTAAATTCTTCCAGACCCGTTATTCAAATACACCGGTTGGAGGAATTTTACTCTCGGGATATGCGAGCGTTGTTCCTAAGTTCGGCGACTATGTAACTGCAAAAACGGGTGTTCAATCCGCACAGGCGAACCCATGGCAGAAGGTTCGTGTTTCGCAGGGCGACCAGCAGCAGCTTGCTCCGATTGCTAGTGAATTTGCAACCGCGATAGGCTTAGCACAAAGAGGGGTGAAATAATGATTGAAATCAATCTTATCCCTGATGTAAAGCAAGAGCTGCTTAAAGCACAGCGAGTTCGTACAAGTGTGATCTCTATGGCTATTATTATCGGGATTGTTGCGGTGGGAATTGTCGTAGCACTGGCTATGTGGGTATTCGCCATCCAGACTGCCCGAGATGTCATAACAGACACCACTATTAAAAGTGAAAGTCAGAAGCTTTCAGGCGTTGAAGATATTTCGGATACGCTTACTATTCAAAATCAGCTTTCCAAATTAGTGGCCATGCATGACAGTAAGCATATAGATTCTCGTATCTTTGATGTTCTCGACACCATTAACCCCTCGGCACCTAATAATGTTTCTATCACGAAGCTAACGCTTGATTCTAGTGATTCGACGATTAAAATTGAGGCCCAGGCAGTAAATGGCTATCCTGCGCTTGAAGTTTTCAAGAAGACGATCAACGCTACTAAGTTTGAATACACTCAAGATGACGAGAAAAAATCCGTTCCTTTGGCGACAAGCATGAGTGATAGCGACCGAAGTTACGGCGAAGATGCGAGCGGGGCGAAGGTGCTCCGGTTCACCCTTACTTTCGAGTATCCGTCCGAGCTCTTCATGCGTACTGCACAGACTGCCACGGTAATCGCGCCGGAGAAAACGAACGTAACCGATTCGTTCCTGGGAGTGCCGCAGAGTTTGTTTACACAGCGGGCGAATGATACGGAGGCGGAGAATTAATCATGGTTGAGCAAGGGACTGCAATTCGAAAACGACAACAGATTGCTAAAGCGAATCGCATGATGTTTTTGTGGGTAGCCGGGGTGTCAGTTGTGGTGGGGATTTCTATAGTAGCTTCGTTATTCCTGTTACAAAAAGCGTGGTTCAATGAAAAAGTCCTGGCCGAGAAGGGAAACACTGCTGCAACCCTGACAAATAATAACAAGGTAATAGGAGAGCTAAAAGACCAGGTGCGGGTACTCAATACCAATGATGCACTCCGTTCGGTAATGGTACCAGGCGAAAGCCAGCCGGTACAGGTGGTACTTGACGCCTTACCATCCGATGCCAATTCATCTGCACTAGGTTCTTCGCTGCAGGAGAAGTTCCTAAACGGCAGTGGTCTGACCCTCGAATCGCTTAACGTTGATCCGGTGCAGGGGGTTGAGTCTCAGGATACACAGAACGTTCAAGACGCTTCCCAGTCCACGGCGGCGGCCAGCGATCACGAGATTACCTTCCGCTTCTCTGTTAGTACGGATGTCAAGAATGCGAGTATATTCAAGGAATTGTTGCAGAAGTTGGAGCGATCCATTCGTGCTATCGACATTACGACACTCTCAGTTGAGACCCAAGGGAATCGAATCATTCTTGCTGTAAATGGCCGCGCGTTTTACGAACCGGCAAAAACTGTGGAATTAAAGGATAAGACGGTAAGGCAATGAAAAAATCTGATATCGCAATGATCATTCTCATCGCTTCGGTAAGTATACTAATTGCTTATTTCGTTGCTAAGGCAATTATTGGTGATGTAGGCAGTCAATCGGTGAAAGTAAAAACAACGGATAAAATCACGACTACTATCGATGACCCTGACCCAACCGTATTTAATAAAGATGCGATTAACCCAACCGTTGAGGTCATCATTGGCAATAACCAATCCCAGGGGAACTAGGACGGGCGTATGGCACTGCTAACAAGTGACATACAGGAAAAACTCATAAGTCTTCTTATTGAGGAAGGGCTGGTTTCTGAAGGTGTGCTCCGGGCAGCCGAAGATGATGCAGCCAAAACCAATAAGCCGCTCTTTGCCGTGTTGACGGAGCAAGGAGTGGTCGACGATGAATTGTTGACTCATGCTATCGCTCAGGTTTCGGGTGTTCCGTACGTCAACTTAAGCAACAGCCTCATTAACCAGGATGTTCTACAGTTGCTTCCAGAAGACATTGCGGAACGTTTTATGGCGGTTCCGCTTGCTGAAGTGCAAAACCGTTTGGCGGTTGCCATGATCGACGCCAACAACGTTCAGGCGGTGGATTACCTTGCCAATCGTATCCAGCGGCCAATCAAGGTCTTCATGGCATCTGAAGCGGGCGTGCGTCACGTGCTTGATCAATATCGTACCGACCTCTCAAGTGTGGGCGAGGCAGCTAAAGTCTCTCAGGAAGAGGCAAGCAGGGCAAGTGAAAACGATATTAAGACGATTGTTCAGGATTCGCCGATTAGTCGTGCTCTTAGCACTATTTTGGAATATGCGGTAAAAACGCGCTCAAGCGATGTGCACATTGAGCCGCTTGAAGGCGCTCTTAAAATTCGCTGCCGGGTAGACGGTGTACTGCGTGAGGTGATGCAATTGCCAAAATCTATCGAACCAGCACTTGTTAGCCGCATAAAGATTCTTTCCAACCTTAAGATCGACGAACATCGTATTCCACAAGACGGCCAGTTTACCGTAAAGGTTGCCGGTAAAGAAGTGGACCTTCGTATTGCTATCAGTCCGGTTGTGTGGGGCGAGCAAGTGGTGATTCGTCTGCTTGATAAATCGGGGAATTCATTTGATATCGAGCAAATGGGGTATGCGGGTCGTGCGCTCCGGGCAATCCGAAAAGGGATAAAGCGGCCGAACGGTATGGTGCTTACCTCTGGCCCCACAGGCTCAGGTAAGTCGACTAGTCTTTATGCGCTTATTAAAGAAATCAAAAACGACACAGTAAATATCGTTACTCTTGAAGATCCGGTTGAATATAAAATGGACGGCGTCAATCAAATTCAGGTAAACGCCGAGGTAGGCCTTACATTTGCCAATGGACTTCGCTCTATTCTTCGTCAGGACCCGGATATTGTGATGGTCGGGGAAATTCGTGACGCTGAAACCGCTCAGTTGGCTGTACAGGCGGCTCTAACGGGGCATCTTGTATTTAGTACTCTTCACACCAACTCGGCTGCCGGTGTGCTTCCTCGACTGCTTGATATGAAGGTGGAGCCATTTCTGATCGCAAGTACGGTAAATACAATTATCGGTCAGCGGCTTGTCCGCCGGGTGGCTACCAAGCGCGATGCCTATCAGTCTTCACCGATTGAAACGCAAAATATTACCACGACGGTTGGTCATCTTCTCCCCAAGACAAAGGCTGACGTGGCTAGAGTTTCGGAAGATTTAGGATATAAAGACTTGCCCCTAGCGGGCCAAAGCGCTTATACTTTAGTGAAGGGGCGGGATACGCCGCAAACGCCTCGGGGTTATTCGGGTCGTGCCGGTCTCTATGAGGTGATGGATGTCACTGAAGAAATCCAAAATCTCATCGTAACGCGAGCGACAAGCCGTGAAATTGAGCGTAAAGCGGTAGAGCAGGGAATGATTACCATGCGCCAAGATGGTTACCTCAAGGCACTTCAGGGAATTACAACGCTTGAAGAAGTAAACCGCGTAACGGCCGACGCAGCATAGGAAGGGTGGAGAAAAATGAACAATCAAGAATTACGGATAGAGGTATTACTGGAAGAAGTAATTAAAAAACGTGCCTCCGACCTCCATCTTCAGGTGGGATTGCCTCCCATGTTGCGTGTCGACGGCAGTCTTTCGCCGATTCCTGGATATGCGCTGCTTGATGAGCCAGCCGTAGAAGGACTTATTTTTGCCATTCTCGACCAAGATCAGCAGCAAATTCTGTTAAAAGATAAGGAATTCGATTTTAGCTTTGCCTTTGGAACCCTGGGTCGTTTCCGTGTAAACGCTTTTCATGAACGAGGCAACTTGGCAGCTGCACTTCGGCTTATTCCAAACGAAATTAAATCCGTGACTGAATTAGGAATGCCACCTGTGGTGTTGGGCTTTGCTGATTATCCGCGGGGCCTTGTGCTTGTGACCGGCCCGACAGGTTCTGGTAAGTCGACCACTTTGGCGGCGCTTGTCGATAAGATCAACAGCGAACGAGCTGACCATATCATCACAATCGAAGATCCGATCGAATTTACCCACAAGTCGAAAAAATCAGTCGTGGTACAGCGTGAAGTTCACTACGATACATACTCATTCTCTGCGGCACTTCGTTCTAGTCTGCGTCAGGATCCAGACGTCGTGCTAATCGGTGAGATGCGTGACCTTGAAACAATTTCTGCGGCTATTACGATTGCAGAAACCGGACACCTTGTGTTTGCTACGCTTCACACCAACAGTGCGGCCCAAAGTATCGATCGTATGATCGACGTTTTCCCACCGCACCAGCAGCCGCAAATTAGGGCGCAGCTTTCAAACATCCTCATGGCAATCTGTTCGCAGCGTCTTGTACCAGCAATCGGTGGTGGCCGTGTTGCCGCGGCTGAGATATTGGTCGCTAACCCTGCAGTTCGCAATATTATCCGAGAAGGTAAATCGCACCAGCTCGATGCTGTTATTCAAACCGGTGCCGACCAAGGTATGCAGACGATGGACCGTACGTTAGTTAGCCTGATCCAAAACGGTACGGTAACGTACGATGATGCCCGTGACTTCGCCGTAGACTTAACGGAATTTGAGCGCTTAATGAGAGGCTAGTGAATGAAAAAATTTAACTATGAAGCGCGCGATACATCGACGAATAAGATAGTCAAGGCCACTGTACAGGCCGATTCTGAAAACGCGGCAGCAAAACTTCTTATAGCTCAAGGGTTTACGCCGCTTAATATCTCTGAGCTCAACGAAGAAGGGACGATACTTTCTCGACTTACCGGTCGTATAACGGCCAAAGATAAAATTGTATTTACGCGTCAGCTAGCCACGCTGATTGGTGCCGGCTTACCGCTGACTCAAAGTCTTCATACCGTTTTGGAGCAGACTGCAAACAAGCGCCTCCAAGGAGTTATAGAAGATGTTATTGCTGCGGTTGAGGGGGGTAAGTCGCTTTCCGAGGCATTCTCTCAGCACACTGAGGTGTTCGATAAGGTATTCTTAGCGCTTATCTCTGCCGGTGAAGCGTCCGGTACGCTTGATGATGCGTTGATCCGTATCGCTGCCCAGCAGGAAAAAGATGCATCGACACTCAGCAAAATTCGCGGTGCTTTAACATATCCGGTGATTGTTTTGGTAGTTATCTTCGGCGTAATGGCGTTTATGCTATTTACTGTGGTGCCGCAGGTAGAAAAATTGTACCGTGATCTTAAAAAAGAATTGCCGTTTCTTACTCAGGTCATGGTGTCGCTGGCCGATTTCATGGCTAGGTTCTGGTGGCTCGTCGTGATTCTGGTTGGCGTGGGGATTTACTTCTTTATGCAGTATCTTAAAACAGAAGACGGTATTAAGTTTAAAGATACCCTTAAACTTAATGTACCGTTGTTCGGTCCGATGTTTCGCAAGCTTTATATGGCACGCTTTACGCGTACGGGGCAAACACTTTTGGCGACTGGTGTAGCCATGTTGGATATGCTACGTATCAGTAGCGGCTCTGTTAATAACGTGGTAGTGGCAAAAAGCATTGATCGTGCGGCTGAAAAGGTAAAGGGTGGTAAGGCGCTTTCAGCTGCCTTGCAACCCGAAGATTATATTCTCCCGCTGGTGCCACAAATGATTAAAATTGGTGAACAGTCGGGACAAATTGACAGCATGCTCGGTAAAACAGCCCAGGTATTTGAAGATGAGCTCGACGAAGAAATCAAAGCTATTTCAACGGCCATCGAACCAATACTTATGGTAGTACTAGCGGTGGTTGCCGGGGGAATGGTTGGCGCGATTCTGCTACCGATCTATAGTTTAGTGAATGGGATTAACGTATAGACAAGCTGGTCAAGGTGGAGTACTATAAATGTAAGCGTTTTACGCAAGGTATAAACGGTTCATAGAAAGGTGGAAAAAGTTTTATGAACGTACAACATATAAACAAGCAAAAAGGCTTCACGATCATCGAGGTGGTCTTGGTGCTTGCTATCGCTGGGCTTATCTTCTTGATGGTCTTCATTGCTTTGCCAGCATTGCAGCGTAACCAGCGTGACACGCAGCGTAAGAACGATCTTAGCCGCGCTCAGACGGCGGTAAATAACTACCAGTCGAACAACCGTAATGCACTTCCTGGAGATTCAGACTGGAACGCGCAGAAGTTCGTTGGTAACTACCTTCGGTCAAACGGTGATACCTTTGATGATCCGACTCGTGGTCCTTACCAACTCCAAGTAACCGATAGTGATCCGACCTTCGACACAAACACCGCGATCATTACAGTTTCTCCCAACAAGACATGTAACGGTGAAAGTCTTTCAGACGCCGGTAACCGCAAGGTAGCCCTTCGCCTCAAGCTAGAGGGTGGTGGAATCGCCTGTGTTAGCAACTAGCTAGAGCTTCAATAAGAGATCCCGAACCAGATAGGTGCGGGATTTTTCTTTTTCTCGGACATATAAGGTATGATAATGCTTATGGATCAGCCACTTATCTACACCTTACTTATTGCCGTCGGCCTTATCATGGGAAGTTATTCGGGTGCATTGGTATGGCGGTTGCGTGCACGTCAGCTGATCGAAGATAAAGCGGCTGGCGAGAAGGTAGATAAAAAAGAGTATGAAAAACTAGCCCCGCTTAGGAGTAAAACCGGACTGCAAGATCGTTCTCGATGTCTTCATTGTGGTCACGAGCTGGCTTGGTATGATCTTTTGCCACTCGTGAGCTGGCTCAGCACGGGAGGGAAGTGCCGATACTGTCATACACCCATAGGTATATTTGAGCCGCTCATGGAGTTGGGGATGGCGGCATTTTTTGTTGTTTCGTATATATTTTGGCCCATAACGCTCCACGATCCTTATCAAGTTGCTCATTTCTTGCTGTGGCTAGTATCAGGTGTGTTGCTTATGACACTGTTTGTTTATGACAGCAAATGGTACTTGCTGCCCAATCGGATTATCTTCCCTTTTATCGCAGTAGCGGCTGCCGTGGCGGTGTTGGGGCTCATCTCGAAACACGATCTTGCAGCTGCGCTGCTCAGCTTGTGTCTTGGGGTGGCAATCTTAAGCGGTCTATACTTTGTACTTTGGATTGCATCAAAAGGTGCTTGGGTTGGTTTTGGCGATGTGAAGTTAGGGCTTGGCTTGGCATTTCTTTTGGGCCAATGGCAACTTGCATTTTTAGCCCTGTTTGCAGCCAACCTCATAGGTTGCTTAATTGTTCTGCCGGGTCTTATAAGTGGGAAGGTGCAGCGCACTTCCCGAATTCCATTTGGTCCATTGCTTATTGCCGGTGCTGTAGGGGCAATGTTATGGGGTCCGAGCATTATCCAATGGTACTTTGTGACATTCGCCTAGGCCAAACTACTTATGCTATAATGAAGCCCAAATGGGCAAGCACACTCAAACAGGATTTACAGTTATAGAAGTAATGCTTTTTCTGGCCGTTACAGGCCTGCTTGCCATCGGCATTTTAGTAGGATCGGGTGTGGCAATTGGTCAGCAGCGCTACCGTGACAGTGTGAACAGTCTCAAGTCTTTTATTCAGGATCAATACAGTGCAGTAACCAACGTTGATAACGGACGTTCAAAAGGGTGGACGTGTGATACGGCAAGTGTTATCACGGAAGTCACTAACGGTCAGCCTCGTGGGACAAGCGACTGTGTTCTGATCGGCAGATTGATCACGGTAGATGATACAGGCACGAAACTAACCGCTTCAAACATTGCCGCCTATCGTACACCGGGTGCAACGCCCATTCCCAGCGATATCTCCGAGATCGCCACCAATTACCGAATGAGCATTTCGCCGATCGACCAGACCGTACAAGACGTGGCTTGGGGTGCGCAGATCGTCCAGCAAAAGACGACCACTCCTTTGCCATTATCTATTCTTATTATCCGCTCTCCTCTAAGCGGTTCACTGTTCACTTTTACCGCTGAAGGAATTACGAGCAATCCAAATGAATTGGTGACCGTCGCCAACACTAGTCAACCTCGGAATCTCTGTGTTAATGCCGATATCGGATCGTTCGTTGGCCGGCGTCTTGAGGTCCGCATTGACGCCTATGCGACCAATCAAGGTGGCGTATTAGTCCCACCAGAGAGTGAGAGCGTATGCGACTAAGGCAGCGAGGCGATACTATCATAGAAGTACTCTTCGCAGTAACCGTATTTGCGCTCGTTGCTGTTGGAAGCCTTGCTATTATGAATCAAGGAACTGCGGCGGCACAGCGTGCGCTCGAAATTACGCTTGTTCGCCAACAGATTGACAGTCAGGCTCAGGCAATTCGTTACATTCATCAGGCATATATCGCTTCGTATCAAAAAGATGGCACGCCACCTACGGGTATTGCCGCCGAATGGCCCAAATTAACCGACAAGACAAGCGGCAAGGGGGCAAATGGTGCATCCGATTTTGGTGCGACAAACGGTTCTTCGTGTCCGACGACTGTCCCTGGCGAAAAACCGTTCTTGTTAAACGCACGCACGGCGACGCTGTGGAATGGCGCACCTTCAATGACCGCACCAGCCGGCGGTTCGCTTCCTCCTTTTGCACAAATTATCTATAACAATGATTCGAGTATTAATAGTGCCTATGGCTTATGGGTGGAATCTATACCTTCAACCAATGCGGATGGTCCAGGCTTTGTCGATTTTCATATCCGAGCGTGCTGGGATAGCGCAGGAGGATCGGCGCCCTCAACTTTAGGAACGATTGTGAGGCTGTATGAACCACGATAGTAAAGGGTTTACCCTAATTGAGTTGATGTTGGCCATGACTTTCATTGCCATATTGCTGGTTGCGATTGCCATGACAACTATTCAAATCAGCAACATCTACAACAAAGGCATAACACTTCGTGAAGTTAATCAGGTTGGTCGAAGTTTAAGTGATGAATTCCAGCGAAGTATCGCGAGTGCTGTACCATTTGACGTAACACCTAAGGTTGATAACTCCCCAACAACGGCAACGTCCAAATATGTAGTGCGAGATGGTGGTGGAAGGCTATGTCTGGGAAATTATACCTATGTATGGAATTATGGAAAAGCGATTGCGGGCGGTTCGGACATATTCAATAAGTACGACGACGGTAGTACGGTACGATTTGCTAAAGTATCAGATGCAGGAAGCGCGCTGTGCGCTGATCCTACCGATCCGATCGATCGCGCCAATAGCAGCGATTTGCTTTCGAGTGGCGATCGAGACCTTGTTATCCATGCCTTCACTATCAAGAAAACTGCCGATGACGCCGGTGTCGGCCAGTCGCTTTATGCAATCTCCTTTACGGTAGGAACGAACGACAGGGAGCAGTTGGCCACTAACGATGCATCGTGCAAACCGCCAGCCGAAGGCACGGGGGATGAGGCATATTGTTCAGTGAACCAGTTTGACATAATTGCACGGGCCGGAAATGCGGCGGGAGGTCAATAATATGAAACGAAGCTACTTAAGCCAGCAAGGAGCAGTATCGCTATTTGTTGTTATTTTTGCCGCCCTCCTTATGACCATTGTTACTGTAGGGTTTGTCCAATTTATGTTGCGCGATCAACAACAGGCCACTACAAATGATTTATCACAAAGTGCTAACGATGCTGCACTTGCCGGCGTAGAAGATGCTAAGCGGCTTTTGTTGCTTGACCAGTCGTGTCGTGATGGGACAGCTGCTTCAACGATTAATTGCGCAGCAATAACCAGTGCTCTTACACCTCCCCCGGGGCAAAATGAGACGGATTGTGATGCACTGGTAGAAGCTGGCCTCGTGGGTCAGACTAACGATGAAACAATTGTTCAACAGTCGATAGGGGATAACGCCGCTAAACTTGACGAGGCTTATACCTGTGTAAAAATCGGCGTAAATACGGCTGACTACACGAATAAAATCGGCGTAAACCAATCGATACTTGTTCCTATTACGGGTGTCGGTACGTTTGATAGGGTAGAAGTGAGTTGGTTTAGTCGCAGTGACGTTTCGTCCTCGACGACAAGTACTGCTGTAGGATTTCCCACAACGGGCGCCGATGTTAGTCTGCCACGCATCGGAAGCAAATGGCAACTCAATTATCCGCCGCTTTTGCGCACGCAACTTATTCAAACTGGATCGAGCTTCTTGCTCAATGATTTTGATGACAGTCAGCCTGGAAATAGAAGCAACACTAATGCGTTATTCCTGTATCCGTCTGCAACGGGCGTACAAAATAAAGACTTTGCCCTGGATGCACGCAAAACACCAACCGGAGTACCGCAGCAGATCCTCTGTAGCGATGATTTTCTTGATGCCGAATATGTCTGTAAGGCAACCATTATGCTTCCCAGCCCAATCGATGGTAACACAGCCAATCGTAACGCCTTCCTTCGACTAACAGCCTTATACAACGGAGCCCATATTAGCGTAAAACTAAAGAATGGTTCGGATGACGTTTACTTTAATCGGGTTCAACCACAGGTGGATTCAACCGGTCGTGCGAATGATATCTTCCGCCGCGTAAAGGCACGAGTTGAGTTGCAGGGTAACTTTACCTATCCTGAAGCGGCCGTAGACATGAACGGCGACCTATGTAAGAATTTTACTATAACCGATGCGGAAGACGGGTATAGTAACAGCGGTACCTGTACTCCGTAATTATTCGGTGTCGCTGTGGAATTTTTCGTAAACCTCACGTAAGTGTTCGTCGGTAACATGAGTGTAGACCTGCGTCGTACTAATATTGCTATGGCCAAGCATTGACTGGACGCTCCGGATATCGGCGCCATTCATTAAAAGATCTGTTGCAAAACTATGTCGCATAGTATGAGGGCTTACGTGTTTTGTGATGCCGGCCAAGCGGGCGTACTTTGAAATAATACGCTGAATGCTACGAGCTGTAAGTCTTCGATAATCACCGGTCGTGCTGGAAATATTGTTGCGACTGTAACTTAAAAAGAGAGGTGGTAGGTTGTCGAGGCGGGCTTTTAGATAGTCTTCAACACGGAGCGCTGCCGCCTCGCCAATAAATACCGGCCGATCTTTCTGGCCCTTCCCGCGTACCATGAATTCTCGTCGTTTCGTGTTCACATGATCTCTATTAAGGTTGACAAGCTCAGAAACACGCAGCCCACTCGAAAAAAGTAACTCGACAATCGCTCGATCCCTTAATCCCTGTTCGTCACCTAACGGAATTGCCTCCAGCATTCGTGCAACTTCGTCAAAGTGAAGAAAGGTAACCTGTTTTCTCGATATTTTTGGAAGTTCAACCTTTTCGGGGCTCAGGCTTGGAATGTCGCGTTTAGCCAGATAATTCAAGAAACCTCTCAATGCAATGAGATGATAACTCTGTGTAATCGTAGCAAGCTCATCCTCGTTGTCGTTTTTATATCGGTTGAGCCAGAGGCGGTATTTGCGTAAGATTTCCGGTGTTATTTTATCAACGGTTGTATCACTAGTAAACTCAACCAGACGCTCCAGATATAAGCGGTAGTTCTCGGCAGTTTTTGCCGATCGACCGCCTTCGACCTCAAGATGTTCAATATAATCCAGAATAAGTTCGCTTAGGTACATACTATTAGCATAGCCTAGATGTTGCCGCTTGGGTATAATAGGAGGGATGAATGTTGTTGAAGCAATTATCCTTGGGTTGGTACAGGGTCTCACTGAATTTATACCAGTAAGCAGTTCGGGCCACCTGGTTATTTTCCAGGATTTTTTCTCGATGGCGCCAGATCATCTTTTTATAGAATTTATTAATTTTGGTACACTCTTGGCACTACTTATCTATTTCCGTAGACGAATAGTGGAAATCTGCAGGGATGTATTGATTAACCGTAATTTTGTGCTGGCACGTAATATTCTTATTACCGCTATCCCTGCTGGAGCAATCGGGTTCTTCTTATCTGATCTCATCGAAACATCGCCGTTTTTCAGCAGCCTTACTGTCGTAACAATTACCTTGGCGGTTGTTGGGGCGGTAATGGTTTTGATCGATAAATTGCCAAAAGCTAGCCCTAAGGAGCATGGTCAGAATCTTAGTCCTACCCGTGCTTTTTGGATAGGTCTCGCGCAGGTACTGGCACTTATACCGGGTGTGTCGCGCTCCGGTTCGACTATTATCGCCGGACGAGTTGCAGGCTTGAGCGCTGCTGCCGCTGCCGAGTACAGTTTTCTCGTCGCTCTCCCTATTATGATCGGTGTCTCTATCAAACTGTTAGTGAAATCGGGTGATCGTGCCTATCTGCTGGAGCATCTGCCAATACTTCTCCTTAGTAATGCGGTTGCTTTTATT